>Ga0307509_10004390_pt1 | contig 20422 bp, 29 predicted proteins | sample 10_EM_MG_FD_202245 | JGI IMG/M metagenome (GOLD analysis project Ga0307509, IMG submission 202245) | Populus trichocarpa ectomycorrhiza microbial communities from riparian zone in the Pacific Northwest, United States - 10_EM | ecosystem: Host-associated > Plants > Roots > Unclassified | place... | reverse complement strand
CAGAAAGTGATGTCGTATTACCATATTTGGAATTGTGCCTGATTACGTAGTTAGTTAGTCCAGCTAAACTGGCCTTAGCAAAAAAATCGACCCTGTATATTTTTTTTCATTACCCGAGTACCCTTGCTATTTATCATTCTAGCACATTTTATAGAATATGTTGATTTATTGCACAGCATCCATTTGATAGGGAAATCATCATGACGAGATACTGACCATATGTATGTGAGGGTAAAAATAAGTATCTTGGATTCTTGAAACTCGACATCTTGGAGGATATCTAAAAATATACCACTTGATGAAGATTCGATCATAAACTACATGGGAGGCATCTCTTCTGGATGCCTCGAAGCAGTTTTAGAGGGAAGTATCTATCCCCATTTGAATTTACGTGTACGAGATACCCGCGGATACCCCCCTCTTAGGTGGGTTTCCACCTGTCAAAGAACCACCCTAACAGGCTTTTGAACTGCTGCCAGGGGTGATTTGATTCAATTTTGATGGTAGTTGCAGTAGTTTCCCGTAGCACTTAGAGGTGTGGTTAGACTAGTTTCATCGCAAGATTCTCCACTTGTATCAATGGATTTGATTGAGCCTATAATTTACCATGACTTAGGAGTTACATCTCCATCTGTTATAGATAGTACAAATTCACTGAATTTTTAAACAACTCATGGTTTAACGCTTTTTTAGTTCGGCAAAGCGTTTCGAGAGGATCTCGAACTCATCTTCGGTTGCAGTTGAAGATTTTTTCTTGGATTCCCCCAATGTCGACGGTTCTGGTGTGGCCGATGACGTCCGATTACCCTTTTCATGTATAATGTTATCCTTCTCGGTGGCGGAAGATGAAGGCGACAGGTCTTCTTCTATTTCCTACCACACAAGGAGCAATTAAATAGATGTCTCAAGGATGATCCCTTGAATGAACGCCCCCTTACCTTCGAGGTTCCTCCGTTCAATTCCGGGACATCCAACTTATCAGCACCCGCCCAAGGAACGCCATATGCTTTAGCGATCTCCTTAATATATGCATCAACCAAAGCTGGTGCAGGAGTTCCATTCGAAATTTTATTCATCACCTTTCAGTGAGGTATTAATAATTATATGTTCAAGATTGTTATGTACTTACACGTTGGCTAACACACCCGTCCCGGTTTTCCATAACTGCCTGGGAGAAGTCCCGTCCATATTTGTGCATAAGGATATCACGCAAGATGTGCAATTCTTTTGCAAGTATGGATTATGAGTCTCCGACATTGATCAAGACCAAGAGCACCTGCCTTTAAGTTCTGTCCGTGGGGCAGCATGAACTATGCTACAGACTCCCTCGAATATTCCTATGGGATCTCGTTTGAGAAAGTATCATCAAATCATGTCGGCGAATCTGAGTACTTACCTGGGTCTGGTTCGCGTGTGCTAAGAATTGTCAATTTTCATGTCAAAATTCAAGAATCCCAGAACTAACCTCTGATCAAGCAACCCAAATCTGGCCAGCAGCAGCTCGCAATATAGTTCGAGTAATTCCAGAAGTTCGACGTGAATATCTTCATTGATAACTATGACGAGCGTTCGAGATGTCCGTCGTCTGGTACTTGTGAGGTTACACACTTGTCTCCACCTTGATGCGGGCGGTTTCTAATTTGCCTCGTTCGATCAAGGTGGCTATATCGCGGCGGGAAGCTTTCGCCTGTGCTTCCTTTTTCTGCTGGAGAGTACGAAGGCGTTGAACTGACAGTCTGCAACATAGGAACATAAGTAAATTTGCAAGCGTGGAACGGAAATAGAGTCTCACCGTAGCTGGACCTTCACGCATTTATGCAAGGAGTGAGTGATGCATGCGCTAAAGCTCAGCATGGCAGGCCTTCTGACCTCCCCCAAGCTCGGTTCAAATAAGAGTCTCACCTTTGCTTTAGTTGCGTTCCATAATGACATATCTGCACGCTTTGAGGATGAGTGGGTTAAAGATGCTCAATCTCCTTTTAGTGTTCCATGGATGTTACAATTAACAAGTTCTCACGCTCCATGGGTGTTAGCATGTAAACTTGCTCTTATCGTCCCGCATGACATGATTGGTTGTACATCAGCTCATAAAATAATACATCAACTCAAAAGAGACCTTCAAGTTAGGGACGGGAATGAGGACCAGCGAAAAAAATGGATGGCTAGTGCACTATCCCCTCACGAATAATTGCGTGGATGAATGTGAACTCACGTTGTGCACACGCATGCCCATCTCTCATACCTCTTCAAAACGAAGAGTGAGGTGAGGTAAAGCAGGCCCAACTTTTAGACTGAGGACCCCGGGTAAATTTGGCAGAAATGATAGACGGTGAAATGACAATTCGTGATTATGCTCGAATTATCATGATCACTTCTGTTGCGGCGGGGTCTGGCAAAACAATACTAAGGAGTCCACGTCCTTGCGCAGGTTGGCAGCAGCGATAAGCATTGAACTAAAATTTAAAGTGCCCCGGCGATTGCCGCAGCAATGGTTCTTACAGAACTCATTTATGTAAATACAGTAAGTATTGGTGGAGGTGGATTTCAAAAGTATCATTATAAGCCAGACCTAAGCTGAGGCATTAAAGTTGGATTTATTAGTGAAGATAATTCAGCGACCCGCCTCAATTAAGCTTAGTATCGAAGCTGTTTACCAAAACGAGTATTGATGGTGGTTGCCTTATCCAAAGCGACACAATATAACGGGGAAATGTCAACAACAGGGACCGGTCCTATTCTCCCAACTCTTCATCTCGAACATATTTCTCGAGTAGCCTTGATATTTGTGAGGTTGTGGCCCTCACCAAGGTTCTGATCTTGGTTGGCGAGTTGGATTCCTATAGGTGATGTCCACCTCCCAGACACGCTCGCAGGCTGTGCGTCAATTGCTTCAACTTCACATTATTCCCTCCTACTCGTCTTCCAAGGTCCTTATCACACCCCGGACGCCATCTTCTAGCAGCTCAACAACGATGAACACCGATAGTGAAGATTACTACCAATCTCTCGCTGGAGATTCAGAGACAATCCTTTTTCCCGTCCTCTGCATGCATGATTTCGAAGGGGAGGATGCCGGACTCCTGTCATTTAAGAAGAACGAGATCTTGGATGTTGTTAAGCGAGATGATACTGGTTGGTGGGCGGCGATGCGCCAAGAGGGTCCTGTGGTGGGCTGGATCCCTCAAGCATACGTTAGCCCTTTGACAGAAGAAATGGCTGGGAAACTACGAAACACATGGGAGGAAGTTCGGATATACGAGTACGAAGCAGAGCAGCTATACAACTCTGTTCCTGTAAATCACAACCTTGCTCTATTCGACGACCCCGAATCTGCAGCCTCCTCCCCACGACCAGAATATGAAGATTACAAAGTACGTTGGGTTACAATTTATCTTCAATTAGCTGAATCATTATATATTCTTAGCCCAGCCGAAATACTTCAGCATACCAAATTCCTAGAGATATACCACAAAGCGACCCAAAACGAGACCAGAACATCAATCCCTACAATACACCAGATTCCTCACGATGGCGTTCACAACCTCCCCTGTCCCCCCCTTCTCCAATGCCACAACCTCCAATGCGTTCTCAGTCGCAACGGAACCCTGTATCATCAACTTACGCTCAAGATGCAGAAGCCGGTCGAATACGAAGTGGCTCTTTGTCAAGTCAGAACCTTCGTCGAAGACCACTAATGTTGGATGACAATCCCACACTCAGCCGACTCACGACACTCCTTGAATCTAATAACGCACGTGAAATTGACAAACTGGCAAGCCCTGACATCGCTGGCTCTTTTGGGGCTTTTTCAAAGCCAACGCGAGAGGAAAGGGTCCGACAGAGAAAAGCGAAGGAGGATTTGAGGCCCGTGATCCATATTCGTGCCCAGAATGGCAACGCTCGGTACCTTCAGCCCCAGTACACAGATCAGATCGACGAGAATGACAAGGGTCACATCCGGACTGCAACTCTGGTGGCGTTGATTGAAAGGCTGACCTGGGATGTAGACCCTTCGGATCTTACGAGTAAGTGGAAGCACCATGACAACTCAGAATTTATCTAAACAGTCTACAGAACTAGCGGAAATTCATGCTTTTACGAATGTATTTCTCCTGACCTTTCGGACATTCATGACGGCGGACCAACTCTTCGATCGCCTTGTTGAGAGATTCCGTATGAAACCCCCAAAGTCTCTCACAGAACAGGAATACAAAGATTGGAAAGCTCATCTTCGAACGCCCGTTCAGCGGCGAACCCTAGAGATCTTTAGCCAATGGTTGGAAGATTATCGTCTTCTTGAGGAGGAACCCCAGATTGCCCAGCGTCTGACAGAGTTTTTAGGCACTATTGTAAAGGCGCCGCTCACGTCCGCAGCAAATGCCATGATCAACACAATCGAACGGCTGGTACGTAATTAATGGGATTTTTACACTCTGGCCATTCCAACGAAATCCGTTACAGACCTTCACCATACCCCAAGTTCCGATAACCATCTCACCAAAGAAAGCTCGGAAGTCAAAAGCTCATAAGAATGACCTCCTTAAGCTGGATCCTGTTGACATTGCCGAGCAATTGGCCCTGCTAGAGTTCTCGCTTTTCATTAAGATCACACCTCAGGAATGTTTGACATACGCGAAAATCCAAACGGGAGAACCCGTGGCCAGACTGCAGGATTTCTGCAGTACACACGACAAGCTTGGTTCCTGGGTGAAGAATAGCATTCTTATGACCAGCGTTCTTGGGAAAAGGGCAGATACAGTGGATTTTTGGGTAAAGGTTGCTGAGGTGTGCTTCTCTGAGTTCTAATCTGCTATTCAAACACTGACAGCTTGTAAAGAAATGCCGTGTTCTGAACAATTTCTCTTCAATGAGTGCAATCATCATCGCCCTGTCAAGCACAGTTATTACAAGATTACACCTGACGTGGGCTCATGTCAGCCGGAAATCCAATCTCGATCTGCTTCTTCGACATAATGAACCAGCTGGGGGTTTTTCTGGCTATCGAACATTGTTACAACAAGCCGATGGCCCTTGCGTACCCTTCATTACTATGTTCCTCACAGACATCATTCATGTCCAGGAACATTTCAGCGATCAAGACGTCGATGGTCGAATTTGCTTCTATCAAAGAGCAAGATGGCACGAAATTATCACGAATATGCTGAAATTTCAATCTCGGCCGTATGGCCTTGCCATTAGCGAGTCGACAATGACTTTTATCGAAACTCACCTCAAGGAGGGAGCTTTGCGGGATCCGAACTGGTTTTGGTCGAAGAGTCAAGAAATTCAACACTCCGAACTCGCACACGCCGATATCAGAAAAGGTTTAGAAGCGGCAGGTTTTTAAGGCTTTTGAAGCTCGAGGTTTCAAACGCGAAGAAGTTGAAATGTATGTTAATTAAATGTAAGTTGCAGCATCAACATCAAGTATATAGGATCGCACGCAGTTGTATCCCACAACTATAATCAGTGGGATATATGAAATCGAAGTATTTCGGCGTGAAATAGGACTGTATATCCCAGAAGGTCCGAAGTAACCAGAAGAAAGGCATGACAGAATGAATGCTATACGTTACAGAAAAAGCAAATGGAAAGACGTAAAAGACTGGTTAGAACATAGCGGCACTGATAGGAGGGATTTAACAATTGCATGCGTCAGGTTGACCTGGTGTGGTTGACTGCTTGTTGAGATCGACCCCCGGTCTTGCACTGGGTCCTCCTGTCCGTCCAGCACCAGCGCGAGTGGCACTTGGCGCTGTCAGAGGGAGTTTTTGGGCTAGAAAACAAAATGATGCTAATCAACAATATTACGCGACGAAAGCGAGTCGGAAGCTCACCAATGGCTGTGAAGATCTCTGTAACACCTTCCCCAGTTTTCGCGCTAGTTTCTGTCCACATTAAGCCCTCCTCGTCTGCGTATTTCTTTGCTTCTTCCTGTGTTACTTGGCGTCGGGCAGATAAATCCAACTTGTTTCCACATAAAGCAATGACTATCGATGGGTCGGCTTGCCGCTGTAGCTCTCGTATCCATGTGCGAGCCTTCTCCAATGAGGCTGATTGCGTAATGTCATACACGACAACCGCACAGTTGGCGTTTCGGTAATACATGGGCGCCTGGAATGCAGATGCCAAGTGAGAATGTGGGGAGCCAATAATGTCGGGCTGATACACACAAGTGACTAGGGGCAAGTACAACGTCAGCTCCACAAGCGATGAAGATCAAAGTATTGGAACTTGCCTTATAACGTTCTTGACCTGCGGTGTCCCTGGAGGAGGTTTAATCTGAGAAGAGAGGAAAAGATATGCAGAACGTACCATATTTCAAACTTCACAGTCGTTTGGTCGCTGAGGGTGACTGTTTGGGTCAAGAAGGCAGCTGCACAGACTATCAGCATGTTATAGTTAGGGGGAGGCGATTGGCACTCACCTCCAATGGTGCTTTCACGATAGTCATCGAATTGGTCCTTCACGAAGCGCAGAACAAGACTTGCCAGGTATCAGCGGCTGAAGCTGAGCAGTACGTCAGACTAACCTTGATTTCCCAACGGCCGACTCTCCTGGAAAAGGGTAGATGGTCAGCAGGGAATAAGACACATAGAATTCCACTGACCCAGGAGGACGAGTTTAAACTGGAACTGTTTGGACATGGTCGTTGAATTGAAATGAGGCTCGAGTACCGCAGTCTGCCCACAAATGGCACTTGGTATCTCGGCATATCCCGGCCAGCCATTTTGACCATGTTTTCAATTTTCTTCTTGTTCTCGTACCACCACTACCTTCTTATCTGCCCAGCTTCAGGCCTGAGTTTTGACCCCCCTAACGTCTTCAATCTTTTCCAAGTGTTTTATCAGTCAAGCGTTGCCAATAATTCGTCGCCTGCTTCCTCCAGTCTTCTCCACGTCACATTGGAACCAGAGCTTGATCAGTCCTCTTGAGTCATGAACCGCCATCATCCCTATGGGCAAAGCTTCGAACATTCCCCAGGTCGTCGGGGTAACAACTCGCCTGGCCTAGGGGGTGACAGAGGCCACCGTTACACAGAAAGAGGAGCCCCGCCATTCAGAGGAAGAGGTGGCTTTGCACGAGGTCGAGGAGGATACGGAAATTATGACGCATCCATGAGCAATCACGGAGCTTACGATCAAGGACACAACCAGAGCGAAATGGGTGGCTACAATAGTTATGAACACCCTCCCAGCGCACAGCAACCGTATTATTCAGGCAACAATTATGCAGATTCCACACCTGCTCACTTCCCTTCCTCTACACCGCAGTCAGCAGGATACAGCCAAGGCTATTCTAAATTTGAAGGTGCGCTACAATTAAGTCTGAATGTCATAATCGAAGATAGGAAAAGAGAACCTCTTTTCGTCTTAGTTGAATGCTAGATGAGGCACGGAGATTCAGCACACTTTTCGTCAGTTGTCATGCACTGTATCAATCACGACTCGGAGGCGCTGCGTGATGTCTCCCACTCTGGTTAACTTGAAATCGTGAAAATCGGTGAAAGTCCCTGAGCTTCGATTCTTGACATCCGAGTCATCTTGAGAATCTTAAATGATGCCATTTCCGTGTGCTGCTCTTTGCTACGTCCTATCTTTGCTTGGCTCTTCTCCGTACCATGTCGTGCAGTTTCTCATTTGTCTCTGTTCACCTGTAATAGACGGACCTGGAGCATTTGACGACGAAGACCGACGGCGTCCAATTAGGAAGGACAGAGACGATAAGGTACACGACTCCATAATTGAGGAACGCATTCAACGCGAACGACCTTGCCGCACCCTTTTCATCCGTAATATTAAGGCGAGTTCAATTTTTTGAAGAATTCCCCGATTTTCAATGGCCGCTTTGCTCCTCCAAAGAATGTGTGCTAATCCATTCCATTAGTATGAAACGCCCAGTGATGATGTCCGCCGCATATTTGAAGAACACGGCGAGATTAAAACATTTTTCGACCTGATATCAACAAGAGGTATGGTTTTCGTTACCTATGTAAGTGATTCCGTCGAGCGACTTGGTCGGAAATGAGTCCCCTAACATTTTCTGAACATTTAGTATGATCTTAGAGCAGCGGAGAGGGCAAGAGATCGCCTCCAAGGTTCAGAAATTAGTGGCCGACCTGTAAGCATTTGAATGATTTGTATATTGGCATGAACCTTAGCACCTGCATTGTTCAACTCTTTCGGCAGATTGATGTTCACTATTCCCTTCCACGTGACGACCAGAAGGGAAACGACCGCGAAAAGAATCAAGTAAGGGGCCCCCCCTTTTTTTTTTTTTTTGTTCCAAACCAGCATTCCCATTATTTATTTAACTCCATTCTTGCAGCAGTTTCAAGGAACACTACAGGTCACCCTTCGTAATTCACCTTCTGGCCAGCCCATCGACGATAATGAAGTTAGACGCAAGTTCCAGCAGTTTGGTGACGTAAAAACCGTCAAGCCTGTAGGGGATCGCATCGAGTTGAGAGTCTCAACTATCTGCCATGTAAAATTGAACTGACACACACAACCTCGGTAGCTCCCGATACGTTGAATTTTACGATACGCGAGTACGATCATGCTTGTCCGGAGTCCTTATTCACTTCTAACGGACGCATTGCAGGCTTGTGGTGAGGCCCATGACCGACTCCGTCACCAGGGACTACAGGATGGCGTGATGGACATCGTATTCGCATGGGACGACTCGACATCTGGTGGAATTCGGTAAGAACGACCTTTTTCTTGTACCATACGTATAGAATTATTGGCCTCTTTTCATAGCGACGGCAATAAAGATTGGGAAGATCAAAGGAACAGTCGCGGGGGACGTGGGCGGGGTCGGGGTCGAGGACGAGGACGCGGAATGGAAGACGACTTCGATCGTCGTGGAGGGGTTGATTATGGCCGCCAAGATCGTGATCATCGAGGGCGTGGTGGAGGAGGTGGCGCCGGTCGATATGACGACGATCATGGACGTGGTGGGAGGTCGGGCGGCTATAGTGATCGATACGATGGTCCTCGTGGTGGCTATGGTGGACCTCCATCGAGTGGATACAGCGGAGGACCATCGAGTTATCCTCCAGCTCCAGCCCCCGTGGCTCCAGTCAGTTTTCATCATTTGTTCATACTGTTTGAGTTACTTATCACTCCCCCGCTCCTTAGCCTCAGGATGATCGGCTGGAGCAGGCTCGCAAAGTACAACAGGTGTGATCATTGTCAACCAACCTTTCCAATATTTATGTCTTTTTTAGTTGTTGGCCGCATTAAAGCAACCTGCAGCCCCTTCACCGGCATCGGCACCCCAACCACATACGCAACCAACAATGCCACTGTCGTCGATGCCTCCAGCGCCGAATACTTATTATCCCCCTGCAACGTATCCTCCCGGAAATCCATATAATTCAGCCATGCCTCCCCCAGCAAACGCTCCTCAACCACCTGCAGCCAATCCTGCTCTGGCCAACCTGCCACCAAACATCCTTGCATTATTGCAATCTGCACAGCAGCAACAACGTCCCCCGTCTGCTCCCGGACAGCCCTACGCCATAGCAACTACTCATTTCATGGGCACTCCCCCCGGAACTGTACCTCCTGCCGGTGCTAACCCACAATATCAGCAATTGATGGCCTACCTTGTGCGTTATATCTACATTCATTCTCCGGTTTTGTAAAATGCTGAATATATATTTGAGTAGCAATCACAGGCTGCTGCTCAAGCAGCTCCTGGTAAACAATAGGTCATTATCCCATCCCAAAATGTCAACCACTGCTAAGATGCGTTGACTATTATCTATTTTTTTCTCCCTCTGTTGTTCGGTCTTTGCGCCTCATTTTCCTCTGTTTATGATGTATAAATGCTTATACCTTGCTGATTATCCTTATAAACTTTGAACTGTTATGATGTGCCATACTTATGTTTTTCCAACTATATCCTGATCTGATTAATGCCCTGTGCACAAAACATTAGTTGAACTGTCAGCAGGGCTTCATGATCTTTTTCATGGATTCCACCTATGTTTCTGGAAGATTTTCAAAGACGTACAGCGGCCTTAAACCAATGCCCAACCCATACATAAACATTTGCATAGTAGCTTTTTCCCAGAGGGTATTTAATGCACCCAGCCCTGGCAACTTCCCCCTCTCATTTTCCCAAACCAGGTCTATGGAGGTTACATTTTTAAATTAACCTTAGTCTCTTGTGGACGTAGATTTGTAACAAGAAATTATCGGTTGGGGTGTGGGCCTCACCTTCCTAAATTGGTTGGAATTGATGTGGCTGAATGACGTTTGTGTGGCTTACCCTTCTACACAATGTTGCGCCCTCCCATATCTATGTTTAGACCTTTATTTAACCCTCCGTCCGCGCTGCGTACAAGTCCAAAAAACTGGAATAATGGGCGCTTGAAAGTCTTTCAGAAGACCTTGACCATTTCCCGGACGCCAGGATCCCCGCTCCTCAAGGGTTCGCGGACTATCGTGACCGAAAGACAGATGGTGCAACCAGACAACCAGTTCTCGTGGCGGAAGATGGCCATCACTGCCGTGAGTTGCTGAATTCTCGTTTCTGGATCAAACTCCTAACGGTGTCTGCTTCGATCTTTAGGGTGGTGTTGCTGGCGCAGTGGTCGTCCTTGACGGAACATTCAACAGGAATACAAGAGATCCGCTTACGCATGCGGAACGGAGCCTCTTGAACGATAGCCTTAAGTACACGGGATTTGGCTTGGCGTTGACCGCTGTGGCAGCGCGTAGTCTCTTCCGCTCTGGTGTGGCTTTCAGAGTTATGGCTACGAATCCTTGTAAGGATCTCTATTATTTACGATGCGTTCGAAAAATCCGAAGATTTTCGAAGGGGTGGTTTTCGGCGTTAGTCTTGCAGGAAGCATTGCAACAATGATGGGTACTTTCTACACCCCTCCAGAGAAAAGTGTCCAGAAGCACCTCTTCTGGCTAGTGAGTCTATTTACCTGCCCACCTATCCTCGTCAATTCTCCTTCGGTTATAGGGGTTCAATGCCTGTCAGGCAGCTACACTGAGTCCTTTGTTCTTCTTCAGCCCTGCCATTCTCTCTCGAGCTGCACTGTATACAATCGGAGCGGTTGGATCCATTTCTTATGTTGGCGCAACTGCTACGTAAGTGATATCACTTAATGCGGTTTTGTTACTCTTTCTGAAATTTCCTTTATCAGGAATGACAAGTACTTAACTCTTGGTGGTCCTCTCCTGGCGGGAGTTACAGTCATCGCCCTCAGCTCTTTGGCACCTATGATCATTCCGATGGGTATCCGTGCATTGACTATCACTGAATCTATATCTCTCTACGGTGGTCTTGCCGTTTTCGGTGGTTTCGTACTTTACGAGTAAGTCCATATCCATTGTCACTCTTGTGCGGGCTCTCAAGTAGCCTTTGTCTTTCAGCACCCAGAAAATATTGAAGCACGCTCGAATGGCTGAGCAAGGCTTGATGACGGCTGACCCCATCAACGAATCTATTAGCTTGGAGCTCGACATGATCAATATTTTGTTTGACATTCTCATTCTTTCCAGGAATTCAATACTCAATGGATATCATATAGCATCCGCCTTGTTCAAATCCTCACAATGCAAAATAACAGGAAAAAATAGCCGGACAATGGCAATTTATGCGCCAACTCGAGCTTATCCATTGTATTCTACCTTCTGCGTAGTCTTTACATAAAGGGTGAATCACGCTGTATTTTTATAACAAATTTACTCCTAGCCTCTTGAATAAAAATGTATTTGTGACCATGGCAGGTCAAATCCAGACAACAATATTTATCTCTGGCATTGTCCACCATTATTTCTATGTACCGCCTACCCTTCCCAAACTTTCCAGGGCCTCCACAAAGCTTCCGGGATCAATGATGTCTGTACCTCCGTAGGTAACACGCTTTCCTGTCTTCCCGGCCCACTCTTCCAAATTCCCATATTCAACGTATCCAGCACCTCCGACAATGAACACCATGCCTTCCGCAAACGCCATGCGTTTCGCCCTGCTGATACCACTGCTGCCTGGGGCACCTGGCATGCCCTGGACCTGTCGAGGACCACGTGGGTCGAGGAAGATGTACTCGTCGGTCTCAGCAAGGGACTGATTTGAAGCCGCTGACGAATCCATGAGGGCCTCCGTCAATCGAGTGACAGGGAAAAGCTTGTTGGTGGGCAGGAAATTCTTGACACCTGAAATGAGGGTGTCGAATCTTCCGTCTTTCAGTCGGTCCGTGAGCTATATATGCTGTTAGACATGATTTTATTTTGCATATGTCAATGACGCGTACTCTGTTGCCCAATGCGCTGAAGCCTTTGAATAGCTCTCCGCCCTGCCCGGCTACACTCCCCAGTGAAGGAGTAGTGGCACCAACGGATCCCATGCTAATCGAGGACGTCATACGGGATATTTCCCTCGTCCGTCGCACATATTCGAAAGCAGAGACTGATGCACCTGCCGACTTGAGCTCCTTTTCGAGCTCTTGGATGTCGTCCTTGGAGATAGAATTGTCTGGAGCGGAGAGGTAAAATACCAGGACAAGACGAAGTTTGTCCAATGATGTCAAAGCTCCGTCCGGACGTGGGGCGCGCAAGAATTCGAGGACCGTTTGAGTGGTCTTTAAAAATGTCGGTCACTTTCATAATTAGAAAATAAATGGAATGATGTAAGTACCTGTCTTCCGATTGCTTCTTCTGTACTGAAAAGTTCATCAAGACTCCGTTTCTTTATTTGCTCCAAAAGGGCCGTAGCGATATTCATGTGAGTATCCAGCGTTGCTTTTCTGGCGGTCAGTTCTGGTAGTTGTGTGATGGCGGTTTTCAAATGGGAAGCGTTTGTAGTTAGATCCCTGAACAGGTTATTAAGAATTCACGCAACAACGTAAATTGGGACGTGGTACTCACAGTTGCGAGATGTCGTTGATTTCGCTGACACCCGTACTCCGCGTGATCTCCGCAGCATCTTGTTTGTACTTGGTGAGCGCAGCGTCTATCTCTTCAGCAACTTGAGGGAAAGGATTCGCCGCATTTTGCGCCCAGAAGAAATCCTTTGAGTCCAGATCGTAGGCTTTTTTGGAGTCCTTTTGGGAGACGGTGACGCGGTTAAGTTTGATGTCGAGGCAATCTGAAACTAGTGCTTGGTATGTCCACCCGTGAGCAAGAGTCGAAACTAGATCTACATTCCTATCAAGAATGAGGAGAACTAGAGGGAAAGTGAGGCTTCCGAGAAGGTTGATATTGCGACTTTACTCACGAGGTCGTTGGAGATTCGCTAGACCGGTTGAATCCGTAGAAAATAGCGAGGTCGAAGAATTGTGTGACCTTGCAGAAGAAAGGATAGCATCTCGAATTTTCGTCTCCAGTTTCTTTGCTATCATTTCAGCCGCATTTCCCCTCGGTGCTCTGATAAATGGCACATGGCCTGCGGTAGATCTAATTACAACTTGGGAGTTGATAGGGCCTCAAAAAATACTCACCTGTCGTGGCCACGGCACTGAATAACCCACTAGCTACTCTCTCGATCTCCTCCTCGATTTGCTGCTCTGTGGAAGAGGGAGAGTTGAGGATAGTGTATGTGGAAACGGGGCCTGAGAAGGTTGATTGGGTGGGAGAAGTTAGAGGAGGGGGCGGGGGAGGGAGAAGGGAAAAGAGTGCGGGTGATGGCGCAATAAATGACAGATACTGGTCAACGACCTAATCTCGAGGAAGCATGTCCGTTAGCTGGGGTCTTTAGATCATGAAACAAATTTGAGGACCTGTTCTACAAGTTCGCCTGTTCCATCCTGTGCGACAGATGCCGCGAGTTCTTCCAACAATGCACGAGGAAGTGGTTCAACAAAGTTCAGGTGGTAGGACTCGTAAAGTGACTTTTGCAAGTCTTGCGCTATTCGTCGGATGTTGACCAGGGTGGGAGAAACAAAATAAACCGCAGGAACATCGGGCAGTGGTGGTCTCAGGGAATGAAGCTGACTAGAATAGCGCCATGAGTTTTGGATGATTGATAAAGGGAGAGCAAGGACTCACACGTGGAGGGTCACCCCCGCGTCACGTAAATCCTGGACGCGCAGCACAGTCGCGAGCACATCCTTCGTTTGTTGGTCCAAGACTAATATTTTCCATACAGGTGGGCCAGATACTGGGGGTGTCTTGAATCCCGAGTTGGCCTTTCCGGTGGTGTTTGTGGGTGTTTCTAGAGGTTGATTGAGATTGAGGAGGTTGAGCAAGGCATTTGTCTGCGCTTGCTGCAGGGTTGTGGGGGCTATAGGCTGTACTGAATTGAATATCAATGTGAACTAGGAGGATAATGAACACAACCTGGCGCACAATACTCGTCATGGCGGTGTAATGTCAAGTCTTGAACGGTCACATGACCGCACAGTGGAGATCTAATTGAATTGCTATTCCAATCAATGGCCAACGGTCGTGCTTGAAATCTTACATACATGTTTTATCTCGTAACATGACCAAATAGCCACTGACAACGTGTTTTGTATGGCCGCATGCCTTGAAAGGAGTCATCGACGCCCCGAACGCAAACGCACACTTTCGCTTCATTACTTACTCGCTATCTATCTTCCTTGCGCTAGTGTTGCGAACCCTTGAATTCCTGCCATCAGTGGATCGGTTTCCTTTTTTGGATAATCAGTATTGTGGTTCAAAAGTTTGGACCTACCTTGTCTTCTTCCCTCTGGCCACCAATGAAGTCTTACGCCCCAGATGATGCTGTTATGCTATACGCTCTACGACCCCGTCACGATTCCGCAAGTAGTTCAACTTTTACCAACACTGCGATACCCTCAAACCCGGCAAGCTCAACGTATCCCTCTACAAATCCACCACAGCCCTCCTCTTCTATTCCCGTTCAAATGCCCAGCTCTTCATTATCCGAAAGTGGTCCTCTGGTGGTGTTCACCACGACTTTTCCTGCTACCACTGTTACACAACCCACCACAACCTTTACGTCCTTTACCGAATCTATCGTCACTCAATATCCTTCATCACTCTCCCATTCCATTCCTTCAGCAGCTTCCGCTGCATTTAGTACACAATCCCTCATACAGTCGAGAACAGGTGCTCTGTGTCCCGGTGACGGCTTCGACTCCGCCGCGGCGGGAATAATCGCCACCGTTTTAGTTCCTACTGCCATTGGTCTAATACTATGGGTAAATCCACTTCACCATATTTTTTTCTCATCAGAGACTGACCACCTTTAGCTCATTTTTGCAATTTTGAGGCCTCGTTTTCGACAAGTATACGCATTGCGGGAATGGTTCGTTCACCAAGAGTGAGTCTCTTGTCAATGTGCTGCCATTACGCAATGTTGACATCTTATTTCCCACCAAGGCTTCGACCGAGGCCTCTTGGCTCATCTTTTTTTGCCTTCCTCTTTCCCAAGGTCCCCCTCGTTCCGCCTGTTCCTTCCGACGTATCAAACGCTGGCCGCTCACCCGCACAAGACTCAAAACTCTTTCCGTCCGACGAGGAGCTCAGTCAACGCGCTTTATGGATAGCTTTGTGCATCGCACTCGGCTGGTCATTTCTGGCGCTTGCTGGAGCCTTACCTCTCTATCTAATCAATACTCCGTGTAATGCCTCCTATACTCCCTCCTCCATCTACTCCGGAGGCTACTCTACCCTTACGGACCTTAGTTTGCTACGCCTCTTGAGGTTGATCGAGAGCGGCAAGATTACCTCGTCTAATATTTCAACCAACGAACCAAGCGATATTTTATCCATGGAACCACGCGCCATAATCTCTAATTCCGACCCATATCACTCGCGAATTCGAGTAATTGTTTTGACTATACTGGTCATCCTACTCAGTGTCCTACCGGCTTTAATCAAAATCATTCGCGAGTTCAACAGAGTCGTGGATTATCGACATCGGTGGCTGGAGGTGAAATGTGAAGGGAAAGATCTAGGGTGGCTCAGCGCTAGAAAAGCCCCTGGATTTGCGGGTTGGGGTGAAAAACAGTTTAAAGATTACCTCGTCAAGATTGGTCTCAGCTCGTCCTTGGGCGACGCCGCCAAAAGGAATGGAGGTGGCGCTCGCCCGAGAAATGGTGAGAAGACGATCAGACGACGCGAAGAGGAGCGGCAACCACTCAATCGCCCCGAGGAGACAAATAACGCAGAAGTTGATGTTCAAAGCTTGTTTTCAATATGGTGCGAATTTAGGCCTGTGACAAAGATTTGTGCTTAATGTCCTTTTTATTAGTGACACCCACAAATTGGCCTTGCTAATAGATGAACGCGACGAAATTTTGGAGAACCTAGAAATTTCAGAGACCAAATACATCAGTTCTTTCCGCGTTACCACTCCCGATCCCTCTATCCTCGATTATGTCCCTCCACCGCCCCCTGCGGATCCCAGCAGGCCATACATCAGCAAGCCCCTCCCGCTCACCCCCCAGCGTCGGCGAACTCGACCCAGACGGCACATGAACCGAGCCTTTGCAGCGTCCTCTCTAGCTCCAAGTTCGTTCGTTGCTCCGTCCTCTTATTACAAACTTCGTGGCGTCCAAGGCATTAACGGGGGCAGGTTTGCCGACACAGGCATTGATCGACATCCAAGTCTGTCAGATTCCATTAATTCCCGTGTCATTGGTAGCAGATTCATGGAAGTAAACCGCAACTCTGCTGCTTATGGCCGGTTGCCTCTTGGGAGTCATGTCGCAGTCGAGAAATCGGGCGAATTGGGACCGACTGCCAGACATGGAAGCTGGTTACCACCAATTCCTGACCCACGGTTGTTTGGGCCGAATTATGGATTGACGTCGTACGAGGAGGACATGGAGGTGGATGAACATGGTGTCGTCCAAGCGATTCCCGAGGAGGAGTGGGTTGAGGTGTTGAGCGATGGACCGGATATCCTGGAAACTGATTATAATGGAATTCCTCCAGACCAAGCTGGCCCGTCTTCGTTCCGTCGCCCTCGCCCACCGAAAACAGATACGTCACGGTCGACGAGACAGGAGAGTTTTCCCCGTCGGATGTCATATCGAGTTGACCCTGAGTCTGTTCCACCTCCACATCTTCGACTTCAACCCTCACAGCCTTTTGTGCGACCCATGGATGGTCTCGGCTACGATGATCTTGGACATGTATACGCGGAAATTACCCAGTGGAGATCTAGGTTGAAGGTCATTAATGCTGAGATAGCCGACACCCAGAGAGACAGTTACAATGACATTGCATCTGGCGCAGGCATTAATGGTTGGCTAATAATCGGACGAGGTCTGAGGTTTATTCCTGGGGTGCAGATAATTGAAGGTCGAGCAAAGGAAGATATTCGATGGGATGTCCTGCAAAATGAGAGAAGTTGGTTGGATACTAGTGTTATGTGGGCCGTTGTCGCTGTGGTGACCGTGGTTCTCGCTGCAGTGTGTCAGTATTTCCAATTATTGAATTCTTCTTAATTAGATCGCTGAAATCATGTTTCTACCAGTGTCTGCGGCAGTTGGGCTTTCACTCGCACCAGCCCCTGATGTTGCACATTACCTTCCGTTCTTAGAACCCCTTGTGACGACCGAAACAATTGTAGCAGGTATTGCAACAGTGTTTGCACCTGGTGTTGCTGCTACCGTTTTCATTATCATGGGATTGGCAGCTATCAATTGTACGTTTTCAAAAGTTCCCTCTTTTTCCGTACTGAGCATCTCGTAGGGGTCGCCACTATCCACGGTTCTGTCTCCATCTCTGGAAACCAACTTCTGATTTTCAAGATCACTTTCTTTGTCCTGACCGCTGTTGGAGCCCTGTGGTTAATTGCTATCGGAGCAATATTGTTTTCTATGCAAGCTCTGAGTACAAATTCAAACACGACGACGTCGGTTGCCAATGGAGCCGTATACTTAAGCATTCTCGCCCTTTCACTAGTCCTTAATGTCGCTATCATCTTCCCTGCCTGCCTTGTTCTGCAACCTTTCCGCCTCTGGCGCGTTATCCGTGCCGAGAAACGCGCTGTGACGCCACGACAACGCTTTAGGGGTAATTGATCCGTTTTCCATAACCTTTGGGAATCCTCTGACCAATTATTGCCAGCCGTTTACCCTAGGACGTATGACCCATCTTTTGCTACCGGTGCATGTGTTTTGGCGATTGTTTTCGCATCTACCTTTGCACTTATTTTTCCATTAATCGCGCCGGCTGTCGTTGTGCTACTTTGCCTGACACTAATTGGTATGTTTGAATTCATTTCCGATCGTTGTATCTATATTAAGATGAATTCTTATAGCCCACCGTTTCCTTGTTGGCTACGTCTATGCCCGAACTCACTCTCAAACCGGTGGGCTAATGCACCTATGGCTCCTGCGGCGCTTTGGAACCCTGCTTTCCTTCCAGCCCATCCTTTTAGGGCTCATTTTTTTGACACTGAAGTTCTGGATAGAAGGTGGCGTCCTCATCGGATCTGGCGTGTTTGTCATCGTGTTCGTGGAAACCTACACGAATTGGAAAACGAGGCTGCCTGGGAATAGATCCCTGAGCCCTATCACTCAAAATTCACTGGACACGTTTGCGAGTGGTGCTGATGGGTATCTCAACCCCGACACGGACACGGTTAACGGCAGCAGCATCCCTGGCACTCGGACTCGCGGATCAATGGCTTCAGTTCTGGAAATGATGAGTGTTACGCTGGCCGTTATGCCGTCCTCATCAACCTATAAGGGTGCGGTGCCCCTGCGTGAGTCTTTTCCAGATCTCGAGCTAGGCAGGCTAATAAAGTATATATTGTGTAGAAACTGATACCCTAGATGATCTGACGGCCACAGAAAGAGCCGCCAGGACACATCCTGATGCACCACCTCACCTTCCTCCACTACCTTTTACGGATCATGCAGAGGAAATGGCTGGAATCCTATATGCGCCAGAGCTGATTGCGCCGCCTCCCATTATCTGGCTACCGAACGATTCAGCAGGCGTGGCTCGGTCTGAAGCGGTCGATCTGCAAAAATACCACGATTTACAAGTGACACTCGACGTTCGTACCACTGCGGATGTAATGCCGAGAAGGTCGTCCTCTCGTTCACGGTAGCATAGATGTCCTGACGGAACGCTTTATTCTTTCATACAAATGTATTCGATTCGGAGCTACCTCGGACAGAACTGTACGTACTTAGATAATCAGAGTGGAGAGGCCTAGAGCTTTGTGACGAAAGCAGGTACCCGATCTAGGGTGACGTCAATTAGGTACTTTTCTTCGGCTAACAGCATTGGGGAAACCAGCCAACAGATGGAAATTTTGTTTCGGCCTGGGAGTTCCGGAGCCCAATTGCAACATAACTACATATACATTCATCAATAACTTACGCATACATACCCCCCTTCCGGTCCCTTCCCCCTCTTTTTTCGACGAACGCCTAAAGCCTATACACGGTCGCCGCGGCAACTTTGTTTTTTCTATAAATCAAATAAGGCTCTTCATTCGATTTGTTACTTGCGGTCCAACCGGAATGTCCGAGCCAGCGACGACGACGCAACCAACCAGTCCTACCGCCGACCCACTTACATCCTACACCCGCTCATTGTACGATTATACACTCGCCCTGTGGACCGAATCCAGAAGGGTTGCCGAGGAAAGGGCGCGCGCTCAAAGTGCCGCAAATACACAGCCAGTTGGTCATGCGCAACCAGAAGTGGGAAAGGAGAAGCAAAAGGATGAGTCCACTCAAACACCCCCATCATCGTCCTCCTCCTCCGAGAATCCGAAGTAACAACGACCCAACTGAGAGACGAGCCATTTCCGAAAAAGAACGGCCGGCAAACCTTCTTTTATCGCCATTCGCTGGTTTGTAACCCGTTCTAATGATCGTTCTAAGTATCATTGTGCTCGAGACTTACTGCCTTGACCTTTATCTCACAGGCTATTTAATTATCAATCTTCATCACAACCTTCGACTGCACAAGCGCCCAATGCTCAACTGCTCAGCTGCAAGCTAGGCGATGCGCTTCAGTTCAGACGCTATGCCTTGCTTTCCCCTCTTCTTGTTTTGCACCTGGAAAAGCATGGAAGTACTACTTGTAGTTTCCATCTCACGAATTTTGCTATACTCTGTAGACATATAATGTCCTCCAATTCGACCATTTATAACAGTTGGATGACAAGCCGTAATTCACTGGCTGGTTGGGCCAGAGTTGTATTTATCCCACCCATGCATCGGACATCCCACCGTAACTGCTTTTAATTTTTCCTTGTGGCATCAGGTATAAGTACAGCGCTCAAGATTATAAAGGTCTATCCAACTCATTGGCGGCTGGTTCAGTCCCTCTCAAGTTTTCTAGAGTTTGGAGGGGTATTTTCTGCTAGCGGTGGGAAATCTCACAGTTGATTTGGAATGTCAACGCGTGGTCGGATCCCGCTGCCTTACCACCACACTCTATCACTGGCACACCACTATTTTAACATCCTCCGCGGACAATACTTTTTCAGGTTT
>Ga0307509_10004389_pt1 | contig 20422 bp, 21 predicted proteins | sample 10_EM_MG_FD_202245 | JGI IMG/M metagenome (GOLD analysis project Ga0307509, IMG submission 202245) | Populus trichocarpa ectomycorrhiza microbial communities from riparian zone in the Pacific Northwest, United States - 10_EM | ecosystem: Host-associated > Plants > Roots > Unclassified | place... | reverse complement strand
TGGCACTGTATGCAAGAACACGATTGGTACAAGTATTCATTGCTCACTGAAGTTGCCACTGGTTGTTGCTGTCGTTAGAGTCCACATTTAGTGCACAAGTACCTAGGTATCGGCTAGCAGAGGTATTCTTGGCAAAGAGTACCCTATGACAGTCCATGCCCTACACCAGTTCGGTGTTTGTGCTTATATAAGCAACAAGTGCTCGGCCAGCAGCTAGGGTAACAGCAACGATATGTTTGCTTTTCTTTATTGCTTTCCTCCTCCCACACACACCACTCTCGTTTTTTATCCAAACATTTCTTCCATCTTTCTCGCCGTAAATATTCTTTTCCGCCAGAATTTGTCCTCCTTTCCTCCCCATTCACAGCTAGAACATTATTAACAAACGAATACAGGCAATCAGACATGTCGTCGCTCGATCGCTCCCCATGGCGTAATACACTCATCTACGCTTCCGACAAACGTGACACAGTGCTCGGGGGTCTGTATGCCGCAGAAGGTACTACCAGTGCCAATCTCTATTCCATGGTGGAGATTTTCTGCTTCTTTACCGGCACTTTTGAACTACACGACGATAGAGGACAGTTGGTTGCGAGAGATGGGCAACAGCTTCAGCCAGGAAATTACTATATTGTCACCAACGGTAGGTTTCTCTAGTACCCGTATTTACCCGCTAAATCCACTATCGTTGATCTCAGCAACCAGAGACAAAACGCCCCAACAAAGAATAGTGCTTTCCGGAGGCGGTATAGCTTGGGAGAGCTGAACTTGGTGGCTATCGTTAACTGGTATTCGCAATTCTGCTAACCTGCTTTGCTAAGCCTATCGTGGCATGGTTTGGTGATTCAACTTGCGTATAACTCCCTCGCACGCCAGCCAAGGACCGATCCCCGATAGTGGATCTAGCGAGTAAATACGGTACTTCAACAATTAGCCACTACTGACTCCGAATAGGTTCCATCACTGTCACGGACGAAGCCCCGCTACTTCGTATGACTTGGTTTAAATCCGGGGGCCGTGTTAAATCTTTCATTGACGCTGTACGTGAGCGAGATGGGGGATGCGTTATAACCGGCCGGCGAGCTGAGCTGGCTTGCTTTGGCAACTGGGTAAGCTTCCAAGTTACTCATATATTCCCATTGTCACAGGAGGGGCTCTGGAATGACTTCGGCTACGGTCATTGGATCACGATTCCTCCCTCAAACGACTCCGACGGTATCATCAATTCTGTGCAGAATGGGATCTTGATCGGGTGCGAGATATCCGAAGCTTTTGCTGCCTATGATGTGACAATCAATCCCGATGTAAGAATGTGTAGATCTTAAAGTCTTTGTGGATACTGATTGCGTAGGATGACTACAAGATCATATGCTTTTCCCCTGGTACCAACATCTTTGGCATCGCCGGTCGTCATCTTGATCAGACCTTCGTCAACAATCCACTTCGGCCGGGCGATGAGCTTCTACGCTGGCACTTTCGCCAGGCAGTGCTTGCTAATGTGAAGCACGCTGGATCACCTTGTTCCGAAAGCGATTGGCCCCTTGAATTTTCACGGGACTTCATAGATGAGTGAGACTACAAGCGATCCAAAGCTGGAGAGAGAAAGGGCTTTGAACGGTTTGCTTGCTTTAATGCAACGGAGGAAGGCTCCTAGCGCTCGACAAAATTTTATATCACCGTTGTATTTGGCACCGATGTTCATCTATAAATTCCGTAGTTTGATGTGAAACAATATAAGCAATCGAAACCCTTCTAAAGTCACTTGCCCAAACATTCATTGAAACGCATTTTTCCCCATACAAGTCACTGTCATCCGTCCCAGATAAACTGTAACGGCTTTTATAACACCAGCTAGAAGTCTAAAAACAACATTTCTCTGTCAATATGTGCCCATATCCGAAGGGTTGTTGTTCCCCGCGCTTCGCCCAATTGGCACTGGGTTTTCCCTACCCAGCAATACTTTGGTGATTCGACTTGCGCATGACTCCCCGGCAGGTACAGATCCCCGATAGTGGATCTAGCGAGTAAAGACGGTAGTCAAATTTTATGACTGCTAACGGTGCTCCGATCCTGATTTTGTATCCTTTCATCATCATGTCGGCTATCTTTATTACGAACTTCGAGGCCCATCAACCATCAATAGCTCAGGGCACCGATAATAGCAAGGCGAAATTCAGGGTGTATTGCGGGAATGGACCTTGGAGATGAAATTCCAACATCGTCTATTGAGGGAGATAGCTCATTTAGTCTGTCGCCATTTGCCGAAGTAGTAACAGGATACTAATGCATCAGAGGCGAACAAATGTGTCCTTACAAGTAACTCATATATCAGACTTCTGAGTGACCAACTGTCAACAGACTGCGTGTAGTCTTGGGTTTCACTATTGGACTCCAACATCAGAACCTCGGTGGCGCTGTACACTGGGATTGACACCTGGGTGTAGGGGGTTGTGAAACTTGTGGTATCACACCGGCGCAGGGGACGAACTGGTCTCGAGGGATTACCGATGAAGGGGAAAGGTAGATAGAGACCACACTTTCTCCTGCCCTGCGAGGGGCGCTTTAGCCCCCTAATCTATAACCACTCAATGCTTGCTTCTGTTAGTTGTCGCTTAAATTAGGCTTTCAGTTATGATGAGGGGCTGGGCCGAAACTTTTGTCTGGTATGTATGATATTGCCTTACAAACGCTGGCGTGCTAAACAGTCACAGGTTTGGTCGAGGAAGCTTGCTTGGGTTTAACAGTAATGGAGCTTATCAGTCACCTTTTAATGAGTGTACGATCGATCTCGGTTGAACGGGACGACTGTGATTACCTGTTTAGAAGGGTGCCAATTTCCGCCATCGTTTAACATCAAACCCCAGAGCTCGCAGGATTTTTGAGGAAATTCATGAGTGAGCAATGATTGATGCTAAAATTGTTGTTACATAAAACTAGCAGCCCCTCGACCGACCGGTCAAGCGTATCCTTTGGTATTTCCTATTTGGTTGTATGTAAAATCATGACATTGTAAGGTAGTGTGAGTCATAATTGAAGGAGTAGGCCGTTGACCGACTGAACAAGTGTATACTAATGTTTGATCAAGAATATATCGTATAGAAGTAGTTAGAAATAATGAGAAATTTGATATATTCACAATTGGGCAATAGTTAAAAGCCTAGAAGAAATGAATTTAATACATGATGAATTGATTCCTCCAATAGTGGCACCTGAGAGCCTCCCTATAAGCAAGTAAGCTAGATTGTAATTATCTTGTATTTGCAATAGATTGTGCACATGCAGTCAGAAATTTCTATAAATTTGATATATTGTATATCAGGTATTAGGTAAAAGCTTAATGGAATCAAATTTTATGGATAACTATTAAATATGTAGGGTACAGGTGTAACAATAGTAGCATTACAATAGTAGCAGAAGAATATATGAGTGGAGAAGAAGCAATAGTAGACCAGAACCAATTAGAAGTAATATTATCAGAAAAGGTAAAAAACAAGGGAAGTTAAGAATATGATAGGGAGGATGTTAGTCTAATAACTACAAGTAGTGATCAGCATGAACTTGAAGGATAGTCAGAAATAAAATATAAAATAGAAACTTACTAAAGGAAGCTCAAAGAAGAACTTCAGGATAGACAATATGGTCTGTGTGAGTGGGTGCATTCCCTGAGGGGAGAGGTATTAGTCCCTCAAGTGATGGGACCCTAGAGTAGTGTTCGTTACAGGGCGGGACGGGGCGGGTTTTCACTCGCCAGGCCCCGCCCTTACACGGGGCCGGGGGGGGTATTTTTCGGGTAATCCCCGCCCCGCCCCCACCCGGGGCCCACCCGCACTCATTCCCTGTACGTGCCCCGTTTGTTACCACACATTTTTAACGGGGACCCATCCGGGGTATGGGTGGGGCGGGGGCCTGAGCGGGCACAGGGGCAGGGAATACCAAAAAAGACACCCCGCCCTAGGCCTTTGAGTGGGGCAGGGCGGGGAAAAGGGCCGGGGGCCCGCGTTTTCTGGGGCCCCTTCTGCCCTGTAACGAACTCTACCCTAGAGAGAGCTACATAGAGTTGTCCATGAGTGAAGGTACAGGTGCTTAGATCTATACAAACCGGCTGCAAGGACTGGCTCTGAGACTTGTTGACACTTATGGCAAAGCATAGATGGACTGGGAACTGAGTACGCTCTAAGATAAACGGAAGGTCATCATCAGAGATGGTAAGCTTGATCCGTGGGAGAAGGCAAATCTTGCCATCTAACTTTTCACCCATAATGGCAACCTGCAAGCAGGTACGTCTGATTCCCAATACTCTCATCCTAGTGCCATTGCAGAGGCCCTCTCTCAGACTCAGATTGCGTAGCAGAATAATTGGCGCTCCATTCTTTAGTCTGAGGCATGAAGGTGAAATAGATGCTAGGCTAATGCACTGCAAATATGCAACTGCAAAGGGCTCAGCATGAGCAGCATCTTCAGGAACCTCCACATGGTTTGCAGCTTCAAAGCAGATCTCCTCCCCAGGCATCCTGTCCACCAGCACATTATTGGAATCATTGACTGTATCATTACGGAAAGCCAGGATAGCCCTACCAATGAGTGCTTGATGGTTGTTGACAGCATTATTCAATAATTGCTGGGGATCACAGAGTTGGTCAACAGTAGAGACACGGCGAATATATCTCAGGAGTTGATGATTTCCATGAAGTAGAGGGTTTGTAACCAGGTCCTTAATGAAGGTTAGAAAGAATTGATTGGCATCACTGGCAATGACACAGATACTGGTCTTGAGTTTGCGGATGTGTAAGCTTGCCCAGATTGATGCATGGCGAATACATGCAAGCACAGTTGCTTGCCTTGTCCCGCGGAGGATAACAGGCAAGATCTGGGCAAAGTCACCCCCAAGTACGACAGGAATCCCGCCAAAGACTCTCTGGTTATTAGTGTTGCAAATATCATTCAAGGTTCGATTTACAGCCTCAAAGCAAGCTTTATTGGGCATCGGAACCTCATGCCAAATGATCAGAGATCTCTTGTGAATCAAGTCTGCAAGATTAGAGTTAGGAGTAATATTGCAGACATCGTTAATATCCTTCAATAGGGGAATCTTAAACCTTGAGTGTGAAGTCCTACCTCCAGGAAGTAGTTGGGCGGCAATCCCTGATGATGGAACATACCTGACTATCTTTCCTTTGGCTCGAAAGTAGCTGCCCAAGCAGTTGTAAAGAAAGCTCTTTCTAGTGCCAGCTGGGCCATGTAGGAAGAAGGCATTTTGTAGTTCTGGTCAGTGTCGGTCCTGCTCATAGCTCTCTACTGCAGCAATAATTGTCAGAACACTGGCAACCTGTTCCTCATTCAACTGCTGTCTCATCTCCTCTGCCAACTCCTGCTGTTGTCACAACTGATATTCCATCTTCTCTGTAACCAATGTATTCCCTACTAGTACTATTCGTCCTTCCATATCCCTTCACTCCAATACTGGTTGCGGTAGGCTAAACTCAGCTAACGATTTACCATACACATTCAAAGGTTGTTGGATATCGTAAAGTCCATAGTCTAGTGAAAGTTCATTCGCCATAGTGTCACCTTCAGCAGGAACAATAACCTGACCAGTACAAAGTAGGTTTGTGTTAGGCGCACGGACTCCCCGTAAGGATTTACAGGGTAAAGTATCCTACCTTGACGCACACGAACTTCGAAGGAAAAAGATAACACCCCCCTCCAGCCCCAGCGTTGGGACGGCGCGTCATCACTGGCCGCCTGGGTAGTTGCGTCCCAACACCAAAGACCGCTATCAATGGAACACATCTTATAGCACCGTATACGTCGCGGCCGTCTGTCCGACCGGATCCTGTTCGCAGGATGTATGAGGGGAGACCCTTGGGCACCTTATGCAAGTGGAGGCAGGTGAATCGGACGACGGCGCATAAGGTTACAGACACTTGAAGACAGGCAGTCGGAGGAGCGGGTCGAAGGTAACGGGACGTTTTGCACGAAAGTGAGTCCCCTCGTACCTACAAAGTCGTGTAGAGTATGAAGGCGGTAACTATGCCCAGTAAGTGGATCGGGTGCATCCACAGAGGACTAGTTGGTAAAAGATGGAGTCCGAGGGAAAACGCCTATAGGTACGATCCCGAGGACAAGTCGTGTAATGCCGGAAGACCAGAATACAACATGCAGTTGCAGGTTGAATTCTCGACGGAACCAACCAAAGAAGATTGACCATCTTCTGTCCAGCGAGTTAGACTACCTTCGACGAGCACGAGGGCAAGATAATTCGTAACCATTGTTGTCAACGGATAAATGGATGAGCTGACACCTGACGTGGCCTCCACACCATGAGGAATAATTGACGCCCAGACCGATAAGTTGGCCATGGGAGCAAAAGGTGTGGTAGAGAGTTTTCAGGGACTACGAGTGTTCGCACTCGGGTGAAGTTCGCAGAGTTGCGGGCAAGGTACTTAGTTAGTATAGAGTTAGCATGTATACCGCGATTGCTCAGACGCGGAATATAAATATCGAAGCATCTTCGCTGCTATTAAGAACAACAAGCACGGAGAAGAGATCTTATCAATATAATAAGTTATTCTACACTTTTATATCGTTACCAATACTTCGACGATCTATACCGAAGCGAATCATTATATCTAGCCTACATTACTCGAGTCTTCCTAACGAGTTCTCCGATATAATTACGATTAAGGTCCTAGCTGTCGGAATACCTCACGCCGAAGCTACCACCTAACAGTTTGACAAATCATCACAAAAGCTATTCCTAAACTGCTGTCATATCTGCAGTCGGTTGCTAACAGTGGTATGTTGCAGGGCCATTGCAAAGAGATGGCGTAATGCATGACCTGTGGTAAAGGTCTCACCATCGCGAAACATTACGATCCACTCGCTATCATCCTCTAAGAGGGGCAAGGTGTAACAATCCTATTGTTGAGTAGTAGTGCAACAGGCAATGACAGTCGTCTCCTGAGTAAGTCAGTCTCCTGTTTCTGCACGAAGGAGCAGAAAGGTACTATCTCTTCGGATAGTACGGAACTGGCTTGCTTGTCTTTGTCAGAAACTATCTTGTCAGATACTAAGAAGGGTGGATTGGCGTGTCTTGGTAGAACTATCACAATAGTGCTATGTTAGGGCAACCCGTCCTTGAGACTATCACAATAGTCTCCAGGATGATTCTTAGAGCGTAGGCTCATCTAGACCAGGAGTGAGTATAAAGAGATTAAAGCGTAATGATATTGCAATATCTTTAGTATAGAAAAGTACTTCGATGGTTGTGTGAAGATTGTATCTCTTGGGCATTTTTATTTTTATTTTTGATATCATGTATCCATTGTTTACGGTACAAGAACTCACATGGAGTGCTAGCCATGGTGTAAACAAAACCTTAATCTCAACAACCAAAAAACAAATAAAAATATAAAATCATCTCCAAATCGTGTCAGGTGCAGGACACATCGCTAACTCACATCTAACAAATTCAGCGATAATTGTAAACGATTATAACAACTGCCTACTTGTAATTGGAAAACACTACCGTGTACGTGAGTGAGGATAAACCCTAAATCGAGCATAGTGCAGAGGAAGGAAAAAGGCTGAAAGGACACGTGTCAGGTGGTCGCTTCAGTGTGAGGTATTCCGACGGCTAGGACCTGAATCACTTTATATCAGAGAACTGGCTAAGAAGACAGGAGTAATGTAAGCTAGATAAAGTGGTATACTTTAGGATAGATCGTCGAAGTATTGGTAACGATAAGATAAAAGGTTATTCTATTGATAAGATGTTTTGTGCGGGCTTGTTGTGTTTAAATAACCACGAAGATGCTTCGATATGTATATTCTGCCTCATAGCAATCGCGGTATACATGCTAACTCTATACTAACCAAGTATCTTATTCACAATTCTGCAAACTTCACCTGAGTGTGAACACTCGTAGACCGTGAAAACTTGCTACCACACATTTTTGCTCCCATGGCCAACTTGTCTGTCTGCTCTTCCATTATTTCTGATGGTGTGAAGACCACGTCAGGTGTCAGCTTAACTGTTTATCTGTTGACAGCAATGCTTACGAATTATCTTGCCCCCGTGCTAACCGGGGGTAGTCTAACTTGCCATACAGAAGATGGCTAGTTTTCTTTTGTTGGCTTCGTAGAGAATTCGGCATGTGACCACATGTCGTATTCTTGTCTTCCAGCCGGACATGACTGTTCCTCGGGATCGTGCCTATGGGCTTTTGGCCTCTGACTCCATCCTGTACCAACACGTCCTTTGTGGATGCCCCCAATGCACTTACTCAGTATAGTCACCTCCTGCAAACCCTACACGTCTTCGTAGGTATAAGGGGACTAACGTTTGTGCGAAACGTCCCGTTACCTGCGACCCACTCTTCCAACCACCTGTCTTCAACGGTCTGTAGCTTTATGCGCCGTCATTTGAGATACCTGCCCCCACCTGCATAGGCTGCCCGGACGTGTCCCCTCATATATCTGGCGAACAGGATCCGGTCGGACGCACGGACATGACATATACCGTGTCATAAGCTGTGTTTCAGTGATAGTGGGCTTTGGTGTTGGGACGCAACAACCCAGGCGGCCAGCGATGATGCGCCGTCCCTATGCCAGGGCTGGAGGGGGCTGTTATATTTTTCCATCGAAGTTCGTGCGTGGCAAGGTAGGGTAACCTTGCCCTGGAAATCCTTACAAGGAGTCCGTGCACCTCACAGCACGATACTTGTGATAAGGGGAAGACCATCGAGGCCGGCAAGGGAGGGAGGGACAGGAACATGTCAGGTGGGTAGTTAGTGGCAGTGCCCCTTATGAAGGCAGTCAGGGCCAGGCGCAGGTCTTTACTGGTCTAGAGGGGGGAGTCAGGGCCCACACTAGAGAGGCTTTGGAGGAGGCGTTCTCTGTGGTAGGATCTTGACTGGCAGCGGAGTATGGGATCGCGAATGGTTCCCTCCGCCTAACGGCATCTAGGGCAGTGTCTGGGTTCGTCTAACTTTGACAATGAGAGGTGGGAGGGGAGATAGGTCTTTTGGGCTCTCATTTGGTCGATGCGTCCAGCCATATACTGTCCCAGTCCAAGGAACAGGTGCGGGGTTAGCCACAACGGGAATGTGTAGTAAGTGGGGGGTTTGTGTTCCAGGAGAGGGGCATTATGTTGGGCGCCCTGTGAGTCCTGAGAGCTCTGCTCAAGTCAGGGGAGTTGTACTGGAGCAGAAAGGGGAAGGTCGGGCAGAGGGAGCCGACTGCCGGGTTGTTTGTAGGTGCCGGGCAGACCACCCACAGGGTGGCCAGGTGCTGTTAGTTATGGATGATTGCTTGTAGAGGGGGGATGCAGGCCTGTCCTGACAGTATGGGTATGGGGGTTGACCTGAAGCAGTTCGAAACCCATCGTTGGACTTGGCACAAGTAGATATCTATCATCGCAAGCATGTTTCTGTTAGAGACAATGATGACGGACCCATATAGGCGAGTGGAGGAGTAGTGATTTCTCTAGGCTGTGAGAGAGGTGAGGGGAGAGGCCCAAGCCTGGTACACAGTGTCTTTTAATAGTGGTGAAGGCGCCTTGTGCCAAGCCTACTCTCTTTGCCAAGTGCGCTGAAGATGCCAGGTTAGGGGCAAATCAGTACCCTAGCCATCTGATGCAGGGGAGGGGGGGGAAGATCTGGCCATCTAGGCATATGGCAGGTGGGGAGGGAGTGCCCGTGGGGTCTCTCTGCAGAGGAGTCCTTCAGTGGATGAGTGCGATCTTGGGGACGCTAAAGCCTGCCTCGCGAGCTCTGGCTTGGGCCCAAATCTGCCTGAATGCTCTCTGTAGGATTCTGACATTTGTCCTATATGATGGTGATGCTGCCGACAATGCCAAGTTGTCAACATACAACACGGAACGCATATTGTTGAGGTCAATATGAAGAGATGCCACGTATATGATGAATAGGAGCGGGGATGTTGGGGAGCCTTGTGGGGTGCCCACTTGGACTGGGGAAAAGGTCTTTGGTGATGTTTGAAAACATAGGCGGCAAGTCTTTTGCGAGAGGAATAAGTCGATCCAGGCAACCATGTGGTGAGGGACTCTCGCTTTCTTAAGGGCGGAGCATAGGATGGATGCGTTAACATTATTGAATCCCCCTTTGATATCCAGGAATAGGGGAGAGGCCTTGAGTCTCAAGCATTGGAGGGTCCTGACTGTGTGCACCAGGGAAAGAGCAACGTCAAACGATAAGAGGGTGGGGAGGGAGCCACACTGATTGTGATCGACGAGCTTCAGTACCCTAGCCACAAGGGAGAGGCAGGCTGCAATAACCCTCTCCAAGATCTTGGAGATGGTCTGAAGGAGGACGATAACCCTGTCGGAAGCAGGTGAATCACAGGAGGGCTTGCCTGGTTTGTTGAGTACTATACTATTGGCCTTCTTCATTGAGACCCGGTGATAACCAAACATCAAGAGGGGGCCCAAGAGCTCTGTCAGGAGTCGGGGCGCTATGAGGTGAACCCGTTTCCACATGGTGTAAGGGATTGCCTCTGGTCCTGGAGCAGAGGGTGAGGCTCACTTCCAACGCACTGCTGGTATCTCGGTTCGGAGGAGCGGGTTGCACCCTTTGTGGCGCCTAAGCATGGAGGGAGCAATTGGGAACAGCATTGGGGGGAAAAAGTGGAGCAGCAGGGCTTTTTTGACCTCTACAAGCAAGGTGGCATCAGGAAGGTGAGGGAATCTGGGCGTGACTCTGTTGATGGCGAATTTCTTGGCTGTCCATATGGTACGTGGTGTGGCGTCCACCAGGGAGGACTTCCAGAGTTGGGCCTTGGCGGCCTTGATAGACTTGAAGTAACCTTGATTGGAGAGTTTGGCCGCAGCCCTGTGTTGCCGATCATTAGAGACCAGGGCATTCCGGGAGGATCAGTGGAATTCTTTCGGTAGCGTAGTTAGCACAGGGGACCACTATGGTTTGGCTCTGATCGAGAGGCGGCGGAGTGGCGTATGTGCTTTGTCGAGCATGATTAGGGTGTCGAGGTGTGAGTCAAACTAGTTCTGGAGTAAATATCTGGTCGGCAGATCTGGATGGGGGGAACTTTGGCTTGCTTAAGCAGTTGTTCGAGGGAAGGCCTGTCAGTTCTGACCCAGTTCGGAGCCAGGGGCGAAGGGGCTGTGATCGGGTGTGCCAGCTTGATCGTGATGGGAACCTGATCAGAGCCTGTAGAAGGCCGGTCAGGGATCTATTCCAGGAAGAATGATATTAGAGTGCAGGACGCAAATGCAAGGTCAAGAGTGAGGGTCTGGAGGGAGCTTGCAGTGGGAAACGGGTGTGTACACCTGTGGTATTCAGAAGTGTGAATCAGTGCTCAGCGGCCTGTGAGAAGTACAGGAAGGAAGCCTGGAGTTCAGAGGAGTTGTGTCTTCTCATCAGGTCTGCCAAGGGGTGGTGGATGTTGAAATCTCTGACTACAAGGGTAGGGAAGGAGGTGGCAGGAAGGGCAAGGGGGGGTGAAGCTGTTCTCTCTGTGGCTGTCGAGCCCCATACACTGTAGCAGTTGACTATGTGGAACATCTCAGCCTTCCCGCCCAATAGGGAGGGGGTGGATATTTCACGGGTAGGGAGATCTGATCTGCCGGTGAAAATCGGGGTGATGGTGGCCCTGTCAACTAATAACCTAAAAGCGTAAAAGGCCAGCTGATGGCGGCGATTGCTAGATGAAGGGCAAACGATGTGAAGCCCGAAAAATGAGGTAATCAATTCCTTCAGACCGGAGGGTCCTGTAGACATACAATCTAGGGAGTGTTTTTTGCTGAAGCAAAAGAATAAAACAAGTAAAGAAACACATCCAAGCTCCTGAGGAAGTTGTGCTGAACTATGGAAAGAGGGTGTCCCGGGCCGAGTCATGGGGGAGAGATCTCGCTGTTGTGCGACATCTTACCAGGCTGAGCCGGTTGGCAGGCGAGTGGGAGGGGAGTGGCTGGTAGTGCGGTGCAGGTGGCTCTTGGCGTTTCTGCCTGAAATGGTGGGAGGAGGCCTTGTGGGGGGGTGTTGGATCCCCTAGTGTGCTGGGGGAGTGGATCTCTGCGCACCGGACATCCTTCTGGTCAGGGTCTAAAGGCGCCAAGCTTGCTGCAGCGGCCGGGGCGGGGCGAGAGTTCGTCGGAGGGTGGCGCTCAGGGCAGTCACTACTCTTGGCTGAGTTGGCTTCACCAAAGTTGGAGCATCTGGCAGGGGAGGCCAGACAACAGTTGAGGATGGCTTTGACATTGCCACAGCTAGTGCACGAAGGATTGGGGTAGCGGTGTTCTGCCTGCGTGTGCTGGAGGGAGCACAAAGGGCATGTTGGGGATTCGGCTTTGCAGAGTGGCTTGACGTGGCCATACGCCCATCACTTTTGGTACTCGGTGAGGGGTGAGGACCAGTAGGGTTTCTCAAAGGTCCTCAAGTTGCCATAGAGATAGATGGACAGAAGCATAGTTTGGATGGGATCAGGTTCGACGTTGATCACCACTGAATAGGCAGGTATTTCCATACCGGATTGAAGGTTCGGGTTGAGAAAGCGGGCCCCTGAGATGGCAACGTCCTTTGAGTTGAGGATTGAGTTGGAGAGGTAACTGAACAGGTCTTCATCCTGATGTGGCATGTAGTCCACAGGAAGGGAGTGGATTGCGAGTTGCACAGAGGTGGGTGGAAGCAAAGCATTTATACTGATGGGGTAGGCCTGATTGAATTTGGTCGTAAGGGCCTCAAAGTATGGGGCATAGGAGGCAGCTGGGACCGAGGTCTCTGTGACTATGAGGGTGGCTAAGCCTCTGTCGTTGATGATGGGTTTGAGGGAGCGGGAGTGAGAGCAGTTTGCTTCACAGAGTACAGAGGCGGCCAGGTCCAGTAGGTGTGCCTTTATGTCAGCGGCATCAGGGGGGGGCTGCAGGGGACGAGTGATGCACAAAAAAGTGTTCTTGCAGCCCGGGCAAGAGGAGGAGGGGCTTTCGGGAAAGACCCCTCCATGATGGTATCCACAACTTTCGTTGCCGAGGTCTTAGCAGGAGGACTTTTCTTACCCTTGTTGTTCATCTTGGCACCCATATTGTCCCGGGCCGCATCATCGAACTTACTGGTGCCACGCATGAGTGCTGCAAATGATGGTGTGGGGCCCCGGGAGAGTGGTTGAGGAGCGCCCGTAGCTGAGTGGCCCGGACAAGCGAAGATTCTGGAGGGGCGAGGGTGGGACGATTGTGCAGGTGGTGGTGGTACCACTTGTACAGGAGGGAGGTGTGCTACCCTAAGTGACAGGTCACGCAGGGTAGACTAGATGTGGATACGTTGAGCGAAGCGGGCCGAACCATTAGCCAGGGTGTTGGCGAGAGGGGCCTCGTGGTCAGTTGTATGGAGACAGAGCTCCTCCACTGCTTTGAGTGTGGCACCCATGCCTTGGGTCATTGAGTAGAGAAGTGGGAGGATGGTGCTTTTAGCCAATGTGAAATCCCCTGCCTCTCCAAGTGAGGGGAGAGGGAGCTGCTCAGGGGAGAGAGCAGTGAGTTCATGGGTTTTGAGGAGGAAGTGTCTCACGTGGCGGACTTCAGGGGTGATGGCGGTAACCGCGGAGGTAGCAGAGGGGAGATCCTCATATTAGGCTCACGGACTCCCTGTAAGGATTTACTGGGCAAAGTTACCCTACCTTGACACGCGTGAACTTCAAAGGAAAAAGATAACACCCCCCCCCAGCCCCGGTGTTGGGAGGGCTCGTCACCACTGGCCACCTGGGTGGTTGCGTCCCAACACCAAAGACCACTATTATTGGAACACCTCGTATAACACCATATACTTCGCGGCTGTCTGTTCGACAAGATCCTGTAGGCAGGATCTAAGAGGGCAGACCTCCGGGCACCTTATACAAGAGGAAGCAGGTAACGAGTTTTATGTGGTAACCGACCAGAACAAGGTAACCGACCACCCTACATGATACCTAATAAAAGCCAATAGCGAGAAAAACCCAACCATCAACCTTAAAATAAAATTATTTAAAAAATACAGGATAGCTAACTGAGAAGAAGCAAGCCTATTTCAGGTTTAAGAAAAAAAAAGAGGTAAATTAAGAACACCTCAGGTGTTGAAGTGTGAAAAAACTACTTAAACGAGTGATATTAGATAAGAAAGTGATAACAGAATGAAAGGTGGAGTGAACTAACGGAGAAACAAATATAGAAGATAGCTTAGCCTATGCGGTAAGTGGTATTAGCACTTAGTGATAGAAGCGAACCGGAATATTGTTGGCCAATAGGAATATGTGGGTTGATCTGAGTGGTTGTCGGAATGGAGGGCCCACAACTAATGTTTGAAGCAATAGATGCATGAGGAGGAAGTGCAAGCACCTGTGGCTCATTTTCCCGGCCGGTAGAGTGCGTAGCCTTTCGGCTATAACCAGGTGGCCGGGCAGCTTCCTTCCTCTCTTTTTGTTTTCTTGCCTTCCCCTGCTTTTCTACTCTTTGCTTTTCAGCAGTGTCTAGGTCTCTTCGAGAGATCAGTTTTGCTTTGCTAATATGGTGGTGATCTGATTTGCTCTTTTTTGGTGCAGCAGCTACATGCCTTACTGTTTCCTGAGCGATAGTACCAGCTGCCATAGCACTACCGGCTGCAAATCCTAAGGCCAACCCAATTTTCATTGGATCCTCAATGCTGTTTGTAGACTCGAGTAGGTTTTTGAGTTGATACACTTGCTGGGGATTTGTTGGGGTCATGATTGTAGTGCTGGAGGAAGAGGGGTTACTGAAGGAAGGAGGTTCCAAAGAGGATTTGGAGTTGAATTGAAGAAGTCGGCAGGTGGGGGGGTAACCTGTTCTAAAATCTCAAGAACACGGGGGCGGCGGTAAGGGGAAATGCCAGTAGCAGCAAATGCAGACTTGAGGTTGGTCTCAGTAAGTGCTGCCAGTCGTGCTTTTTAACAAAGTGCACAGAAATCACCCTGGTTGGGTGTTTGATATGGATGGGCACTGGATCAGGAATCCACCTCATGGCTATAGTATGCTGCGAGAGGCCCAAAGAGACCCACATCCAACGGTTGTAAGACATGGGTAGAGTGACTGTGGAAACAGAGGTAATGTATCCTATGTGATCGGGCATATGTAATAAATTCCAGGGTCAAATGAGAGGAGTGACCATCCAGAATGAGGAGTCTAGAGTTTCTACTCTGAGATGCTGGATCGAAAACCTCTCTCAACCAACCGATACCAAAGTAATCATTGGTCCAACCAGTCTTGGAAATGCCAAAGCTGGCCTCATCTATCTAATCTTAGTCATGATTGCCTATTAGATGAGCCTCACCTTGATAGATATACAGGGGATGTAGTAACTTCCCAGCTGCTGAGACTTCCTCAATAAGTGTGACAAACTCACAATTTCCTGGATGCCGCACGGATGGATTTCGTCTGCGCCGATAACATTACCTTCCCCTTCTTGGCTATACCTATACCAAACCCATTTTCATCGGCATTCCATATGTCATTCAAACTAAGCTGGTATTGTGCCTTTACCTCCCCCAGTCAATAAAAATAGCTTTTTATGCTGGCTGGGTGAGAAGCAGACTCTGTGAACAGATAAACAGCTAAGCTGACATCAGATGTGGTCTCCACACACTTAGGAATAACGGAAGCGCGGACCGACAAGTTGACCATGGGTGCAAAAGGTGTGGCAGAGAGTTTTCATGGTCTACAAGTGTTCGCACTCAGGTGAAGTTCGCACAGTTTGGAGAAAGGTACATGGTTCGTCTAGAGTTAGCATGTATACTGCGATTGCTCAGACGCGGAATATAAATATCAAAGGATCTTCGCTGCTATTAGAACAGAACAAGCACGGAGAAGACATCTTATGAATATAATAAGTTTTTACCTTATAGTTACCAATACTTGGACAATCTATCCCGAAGTACCTCATTATATCTAGCCTACATGCCTCGTGTCTTCTTAACGAGTTCTCTGATATAAAACGATTCAGCTCCTAGCTGTCGGAATACCTCACCCCGAAGCTACCACCTAAAAGTATATTGATACTTCTCATCATTACCAAGAGGAATGCTTGGCAGAAATTCTTATACTCCCAAACCCAGAACACCTTTCGAACCAAGTCCATTGAGGATTACATCAAAAGACTAGGTCCTCAGCTATACGGAGATACATGAACTAGGGACACCGAAGTCCTACCACGTATCCTATTTCGGGTGGATAAACCCTGAAAAACCCGTGATAAAGGAAGATATCGCCGCACTATATCGATACTAGTACGGCGAAGACTTCATATATCCTACCCTCTCCGAGAAATCAAACTCCGTTTGGAAGACTTTGTACCCACAGAGGGACTGTCACCCGAGTTAGAACTTTGGGATACGAGCTGTGTGGGGAGGAGCCCACAGATAGGTTTCACATTAAGAAGTCGAAAACATGACTTCTAACCCCAAAGTGCAGGAAGTCATGGAATGGCAACAGGAAGAAGGTGATGAGCTGGCCCGAACTTCAGCCCTGAGGGTGGAAACAACCAACACCCAGCTTGTCAGGTCCCACTCGTCTGAACAAACTCGAGGCTCCGCTATACCCACATTAAGCTTTCTAGTGAGCTATGAGAAAAGACAGGAGAAGGGTTGAAGGACGCCTGAACCCACCAACGACCCCATGAGGCGCATTCAGATCGAACCACTAGCCCAAATTGCAGGACCATTGGATCCTCAGCTCACAGAATGCCAGTATGAGCAACATCTTGCTTTCAGTTCCCTACCAACCAACGTCCTATTGATGGCCCAGGAACTGTTAAAAGTAGAGACACAGTTGAAATCTGGGGCTCAAATTGTAGGACACGAGGTTGCCCGAATAGACGATCAAGTACAAATCCTCGACCTCGGATCCCAGAATGTACAGGAAATGTTCGCGGCCCGAGTAGCTGAACGGCTGGGAGAAACAGATGATCGACAGGCCAAACACAAGGCTGTCACATCCCAGCTCTACGAAATGGTACAAGGAACCGAGGTGCAGTCCCTGCACCGGGACCTAATGTTGGACAAAGAGATCGTCCGGCTAAATCAGCAGTATAAATGGGAAATTAAACATCATCAGATAAGTAGTAATCTCCTAAGACAAGAGCTGCGACATCATAAGAAGGCTCAACAGGCCTGAGATGGTGAGATCTCAGAGCTCAAAGCCATGGTGGAGACCCTGATGTGACAAGTAAAGGGAAAGGGTAAGGCGTCACACGCGACACCCAAAGCATCAGGGCCAGGTTGAGGAAACACACCATCACCACTGAGACGAGGGGCAGGTGGAGCACCAGGAGGAGGAGACCCGGAGGATGAAGAAGAAGGGTCTGGAAGGAAGCCAGACGACACCAGGAAAGGAAGACGGGACAAGAGACCCAGACCTCAGCCAGAGGCCCATAACGACCAGGGGGAGGCCGAGCCGTTGGCGACCCTGGTGCGAATCATCACCGCGGTTAGGGGACGATGGAAAAGGGTCCCAAGGGACCCCTCTACCGTGTTCCAAAACGAAAAACGTCAAGATATACGCATATGCTTGTTGACATGGATGGACCTTGTGGTAGAAACAGTTGGCTATGGGATGATAAGGCCCAATGAATCTGATACGCCATAAGCTGAATTGAGGTAAAGGAGGTCGCGCCCTTCATGCTAACCTACCGGCGTCAAATGACTGGTGAGTTATCTGACACCAGGCAGCAGAAGCGGGATACGAGTTCTGGCACGTTTTTGCAGGACAAGCCCTACGATGCTTTGGTCTTACCCATGAGGCGGAAAAAGCCCTACAAGAAATGGGCGTTGTCATATATCGCAGTGACATAGCTAGGTTGTTGCTAGAAATGGAATACCTAAACATCTGTGCAAGAGTCACCAGGATAGCCCTGAGAAAGATGATTGAAGACCAAATTCCCGAGGATGCATTACGATGGCACTCGCGAAGTGAGCCTGTCGAGTACGGCGAATGGTTGGAAGCAGTCAGGACCGTTACCCGAGTGGAAGAAGACTTCAAGGAAAGAAGGAAGAGTCTTCGGGGAGGCGGTCCCTCAGGTGTGCCAAGTGGCGAGAAAAGGCAATTTGAGGATTGGAAGCCTCCGGCCCCCAAAGAGAGGAAACAAGCAATACTGGGCCAAAGCAAAAGCGGATTATAAGGCAAAGAAGGCTGGGGAGAGAAAGGTGAAGAAAGCAGTGTCGGTGGCACCGGTGGGGGAGGTTAAACACACAGTGTGGGCAGAAGCCCACAAGGGCGTCGAGCAAAATGTTGTCAACACAGGACAAGAGGACAAGGAATGCACAGGGTACATGATGAAAAACAACCCTTGGAAATACTATCGAAAGCCAGTATATGTATCAGTGGTATATGGAGAGCCGGCAAAGCCCAAACGACAGGCCTGATTCGCACCAAGGCGACGCCCCCAGGTAGCCACTGTGACCGTAGATGGCCAGGGACAAAGCTCAAGACAAGCAGCATAAAGGCCCCCAGCGTGGGCTTTTGAGGATGACCACATTTTGTAAAAAGGCATCCTGGTACCAACAACGACGGTGATTGGGTAGTGTGGTTGCGGCCTCGGACCGACAAACCTGCGGCGTAGTCAGTGATTGTATCCCACCGGACAGCTAAAAAACCAAAAAAGCATACCAGTTTCCATTTTATACTAAAATAATGGGTAGTCTGTGCTCACCACGGGAAACTTAAAAAAACAAAGTCATACGTGAAGAAAGCGGTTGACCAGACTACATAGAAAGAGAAGACAACCATATGTCAAAACAAGGCTTTAGTTGAAGGACACGCGAAGTTGGGTCGAAGTCCAGGGCAACCTGACTTTCCTTCCAGGTACAACAGCCAGGTAAATAGAAGCCAGGGGCGCCTCTATGCTGTACGAGGTTGATTTTTTGACGAATATGGTCGGAGGAGGCCACTCCTGGTGAGTAGGGCCAAACCGAGGGTGGAGGTAACATCTCGCACAGGGTAACCGCCCACGACCGGGAAACTGCCCACATGTGCCAACTATGGAAAACCAAGTTTCCCTTTGATTAACTCTGTTAATACTTGAGATACAACCTTGAAAATTAATCAACAAGAACTTTTGAGTATGGAGAATTTAAATATGTGATTAATATTTGATAATAAGAAACAGGGCTCCTAGAGAAATCATTCTAAGACCAATTACACATAACAAACCACTCAATACTCTTAGGAGGATAAAATTCAAACTGCTACAAACTGTATTTTGGTAAGTCTATGGAAATATTGCATAAGGCTATTAGGTTCTGAGTCACGTGTTTTTTTATTCAAATTCATGACTATCTTTCAGTGTTACAGTAACTAATAAGCTGCTGAAAGCTCTAAACAAGTTCAAGGATCTTCACTGTAAGATATCTTGTTATTAAGTAAACCAATAACTCTATTTCATTGTAATATACTTTATTATCATTATTTTAGTTTCTAAATAAAGTTTAAGGCTAAACATAGATGTTTTTAACATTTAATGCCTTAGTGTTTATGCAAGATAGAGATTTGCATCTTAGTAGCTAAACTGTGAGCAATGTTTGCAAATAAAACTGCCAAACAGCCTAAAATGTATTTTTATAGTATTCATAGATCCAGGAAAATATAATATGTTATTTGTAAGATATTATTAGACCCATTTACTTGATCTACTACATATTTAAAACTAATATCTCTTATTTATCAATGCTACTCAGTGTGCCAGAGATTATAGAGTTTAAGGTTTCGATATTCTTGAATTACTACTCAAATCTTAGTAGTCATTGTGAAAACCATACAATTTACCTCAAAACGTATATTTAAGCTGTTATTTAGTTGTTCAATATATTATAAACTAATTATTGTACATCTACTAGTAATAAATCATCTTTATACTAGATATGCATACATATATATATAAATTACATTTAATAAATCAAGCATTATAATCTATATTAGAAATCTATAGACTACATAATTTCAAAATATCAGATTATTTGAACAAATTTTGGGAATTTTGTTAAATATGCTAACTAAGTTTTGAACATTAGCAGAATATAGGAAAATTACATGAAGTTACTCAAATCTGCGAGACTAGCACATAAAATCTTATGCTTACCTAATACTAGCAAGCTAATAGAACATATTTTACACCTATTAAGTACTAGCGTTCTAAGTTCTTACATACTTTAACTCTTATTATATAACTATTTACTCCTTATAAAAATTAAGGTATGGAAAATGGAGATTTTCTCTATTTAACCTAAAACCAGGTGACTATGTTAGAATAATAAGTGCAAAGCAACTCATAAAGAATTGGATTAATGAGTCAACTCAATAAGCAGAAATCATAGTATCAAGTTGATTGAATTTGTGTACTGTTTTCTACTTGCTATTAGTTATTATAAGTATGAAAACTAGCTATAAATTAATGTAAAAAATTTATAACTTAGA
>Ga0307509_10004388_pt1 | contig 20427 bp, 10 predicted proteins | sample 10_EM_MG_FD_202245 | JGI IMG/M metagenome (GOLD analysis project Ga0307509, IMG submission 202245) | Populus trichocarpa ectomycorrhiza microbial communities from riparian zone in the Pacific Northwest, United States - 10_EM | ecosystem: Host-associated > Plants > Roots > Unclassified | place... | reverse complement strand
CATTCTGCTTCATTTGCTCTTTCAGAAATAGGTTTTTCTTTTGCTAATATAGTTGTGGCTATTTAGCCTTAAGGATTTGAAAATTGCGAAATTTCAGGTCCCCTTTTTGAATGGCAGGAACCATACCGTGATATTTTTTAATCCGGTATTTCCTGAAATACATTGCGGTTTAGGGCCCAAGGAGAAAAGTAAATACTCTATCCCCGAATGGCAGGGCAGTGCTCAGATTTAGTAGGGGAAATTCTACTTATATCATAGAATGTATCGCTCGACCCTACTGTCGGATCCCCTCCAGCTGGGTAGCGTTCATTTGTGGCTGGCTAGCAAATATTTTATCACTGTCACAAAACTGGGGGAAAGAAACACAGAAAGCTGAACGAAAGAGAAAAAATTAAACAACCTTCTCGGTGAGGAAAATGCTGGTTCCCGTCCCTCGCTTCTACTGATGTCCCCCGAGCCCCCCCATACACAACAAATTTGAAAGCGAGGGTCAAAGTGGTTGACCGGGAAAAGGGTATGAGTGCATACGAAGTCTTGCACGCAATTCCATGAGCCTCTCAACACCTCCGACACTACCACACAACCCCAACACACATAAGGATAGCCACCCACCCAGCTCGGCTATTTCCAAAAGGAACGGCAGAAGGCGGGGTGAGTGATGTTTCGTGATTTGGCCTCCGAGTCTGCCCCTCTCTAGTCAAACAAACAGGGCAGATGGCCCGGGCAAAAATCTCGGAATTAATCTTCGGGTTTTATCTTCTGCCTCTATGAATAGCAAATTTATGCACATTCCACAACCCAAGGGAGCATTCCTAAGCTAGTGAGAATATTCCCAACTCTCGAAGATGGTGAAGCGCCTATCGATATGGTGTGCCCATGCTGAATGGGCTTACGAGTGATGTACAATCAAAGTGGTGTACTGATGTGAGAAGCACGTTTTAGTCGCGTAATATATAGAAAGGCCTTCGTGGGTTCGTCTAGTCAGAGGAAGCGTACAAAATCTGCGAGAAAGGGGAACAGGAAGAGGGTAGGATTTTACAATGAGTACCACATCTTAAGTATGGTGCCAAACAGGGCAATAGAGCAAAAGGTTTTGATGCCATTAGTATTAGCAAGGAGAAATATTTATACCACAGTACGGCTGATAGGTGAGTAGCAGAGAGGGGGGGGGGGTAGCAGGGGAAAATAGAAGAGAAAATAGAAAAATAGACCAAGCTCTGTGAATCGCATACCATACACTCTTCTCCATTGATTCCGGCTGTGCACCCACTCCAGTGTGTACAATGTGTTGTCTGCAGGTAGGCCTATGAATCTCCTATCCACCCCTCTTGCAATACAAAACGGTTGTTGTTCAGGTTATGCAGGAATACATGTGAACACGAATTCAATCATTGAGAGATGGAATAGCTTAACCCAATGGGAACGGGGAACAAAAGACAGGTAAAAGAGGTAGATAATATATAGGAAGGCACCGATGGGCCTTTGTATCCTAAGCTGGTGGTGGTGGTGATAGGAGTTGCACCGCCAAATAACTCAGCGGTTTAACAAGAAAGAAAGAAAGAGGCTACTGGAAAGCACCGATTCACAATGGATATATACAAATCGGCCACCTAAAGCCCAAACGATACAAGAGGAGCGAAAGGAGAGAAGGTGAATTGGGGGGGACGAGATGACCCGATATCCCCGATGAATGATCTAGAGGTTTGACATCTATGGTGACTTGTCAATCAGGATATAAGAAGCTGCCGGAGGTGGGCTTAAGACTTTTTTTCCGCAAGATTTGCTCCTCTGCTGGGGGTAGGGATAGTAGATAGGAGGATAAGGATTGAATATTGACCCAAGATATTAAAACTTGAGGGCCGTTTCGGAAGGGGTTTAGCAACAGAACATTGGAGCGGTGTTCAGCAACGAAGGATATCGATTATATTGGGATTGACACCGTTCTATTCAAGTAGTGTCTCTACAATCCCCTCATACCCACTCCCAGTAGCTCGCGTGAGTGAGGTTATGCCAGATTGGCTGCGTCCGTGTTGGGATTGGCATCATCTGGTTCCTGCAGCAACCTCGCGATGCCCTCATAGCAGCAATTCTCGGTAGCGGACGAGGGCGGAGTTTGCCCATCTTGGATGTCAATTGTGTTGGTGCTGGCGTCGTAGCGTTCTAGCAACAACTTCACGATCTCGTCATGGCCACGCCCAGTAGCCCATGAGAGCGGAGTTCTATAATATTGGGTGTCAGCTATGTTGGGATTGGTATCGTTCCGCTCTAGCAGCATCCTCACAACCTCCAGATGCCCATTCTCAGCAGCCCACGAGAGCGGAGTTCTACCAGATTGGGCGTCAACTAGGTTGGGATTGACGTCTCTCCGTTTCAACAGCACCCTCACCACCCCCTCATGCCCTCTCTGGGCAGCTAACGAGAGTGGAGTTCTTCGAAGTGGGGCATTAGCTATGTTGGGATCGGCATCACCCCTCCCCAGAAGCATCCTCACAACCCCCTCATGCCCTTTCTGGGAAGCCAACGAGAGTGGAGTTCTGCCAGATTGGGTGTCAGCTACGTTAGGATCCGTGTCATTTCGCTCCAGCAGTATCCTCACAACTCCCTCTCGCCCATTCTCAGCAGCCAAAGAGAGTGGACTTCTTCCAGATTGGGCATCAGCTGTGTTGGGATTGACATCTCCCCGTTCTAGCAGTATCCTCAAAACCCCCTCATGCGCGCTCCTAGCAGCCCACCAGAGTGGAGTTTTGCCATATCGGCCATCGGCCAGGTCGGGATCGACATCGCTCCGTTTCAAAAGTACCCTCACCACCTCCTCGCCCCCTTTCTGGGCAGCCAGTACGAGTGGAGTTTTGCGAGATTTGGCGTCAGCTATGTTGGGATTGATGTCGTTCCGTTCGAGCAGTATCCTCACAACCCCCTCTCGCCCATTCTCAACAGCCAACGAGAGTGGAGTTCTGCCAAGTTCGGTGTCAGCTATGCTGGGATTGGTGTCACAGTGTTCCAACAGTAACCTCACTATCCCGCTATAGCCCTTCTTGCAAGCCAGCCAGAGCGGGGTTTGTCCACACTTGGTGTCAGCTATGTTGGGGTTGGTATTACGGTGTTCCAGCAGCATCATCACAACCCTTTCATGCCCGCCTTCGGCCGCAACCGAGAGTGGAGTTCGGCCAGATTTGGTGTCAGCTATGTTGGGATCGAGGTCATTCCGTGCTAGCAGCAACTTCATAGCCCCCTCACACCAACCACTACAAGCAGCAGCCAAAGAGAGTGGGGTTCTGCCATATTGGGTGTCAGCTGTGTTGGGATTAGTGTCACAGCGTTCTAGCAACAACCTGAGGACCCCCTGATTGTGCCTACAGGCGGCCCACCAGAGCGGGGTTCTGCCAGTTTGGGTATCGGCTATGTTGGGGTTGGTGTCATTTCGTTTCAGTAGTATTCTCACGACCCCCTCATGCCCATTTGAGGCAGCACATGAGAGTGGGGTTCTGCCACATCGTGTATCGTTTATGTTGAGATTGACGTCGTCCCGTTCCAGCAGCAGCCCAACGATGCCCTCATGGCCACCCCCGGCAGCGAACAAGAGCGGAGTTCGATGTTGGGTGTCAGCTTGGCTGGGATTGGTGTCACGGCCCCCCAGTAGTGCCCTCGCGACCCCTTCACGCCCATTCTTGGCAGCCCAAGAGAGAGGAGTTCTGCCATATCGGTCGCCTATGTTGGGATTGGTGCCATTTCGTTTCAGTAGTATTCTCACGACCCTCTCATACCCGTTTCCAGCTGCAAATGAGAGTGGGGTTCTGCCACAATAAGTATCATTTGTGTTGAGATTGACGTCCCGTTTGAGCAGCAACCTCACGATTCCCTTATAGCCATTCTTGGCAGCGAACAAGAGCGGAGTTCGATGTCGGGTGTCAGCTAGGCTGGGGTTGGTGTCGCGGCCCTCCAGCAGTATCCTCATAACCTCCTCATGCCCATTCTCGGCAGCCCACGAGAGTGGTGTTCTGCCATCTCGGTCGCCTATGTTGGGATTGGTGTCATTTCGTTTCAGCAGTATTCTCACGACCCCCTCATGCCCATTTTCGGCTGCAAATGAGAGTGGGGTTCTGCCAATTTGGGTATCACTTATGTTTGGATTGACGTCGTCCCGTTCGAGCAGCAACCTCACGATGCCCTCATAGCCATTCTTGGCAGCGAACAAGAGCGGAGTTCGATGTTGGGTGTCAGCTAGGCTGGGGTTGGTGTCACGGCCCTCCAGCAGTATCCTCGCGATCCCCTCATTCCCATTCTCGGCTGCCCACGAGAGTGGCGTTCTGCCATCTTGGTCGCTTATGTTGGGATTGGTGTCATTTCGTTTTAGTAGTATTCTCACGATCCCCTCATACTCGTTTTTGGCCGCTAATGAGAGTGGGGTTCTGCCAAATTGGGTATCACTTATGTTTGGATTGACGTCGTCCCGTTCGAGCAGCAACCTCACGATGCCCTCATATCCATTCTTGGTAGCGAACAACAGCGGAGTTCGATGTTGGGTGTCAGCTAGGCTGGGGTTGGTGTCGCGGCCCTCCAGCAGTATCCTCACAACCTCCTCATGCCCATTCTCGGCCGCCCACGAGAGTGGTGTTCTCCCATCTCGGTCGCCTATGTTGGGATCGGCCTTGCCCCGTCCCAATAGTACCCACACCACACTCTCCTGCCCGTTCCTAGCCGCCCACCCGAGCGGTGTCAAGCCCTGCATGATGCTGAAAGGGCGGAACCCAGTCGGTGCGGCAGAAGTAGGCCGCAGAGCAGCTTCACTCACTCTTCGAGAATCGGCAATTGGAGCCCCCAGAACGCAAGGAAGAGAGAAAGAAAGCAAAAAAGCTTCCTAAACTTTCTGTTAGCAAGCAAGTCCTACCCTTCAGGAGTTTTCACCTAGGGTCATCTAATACGCTTTCGTTCGTGTCTTTCTTCTCTCTCCTGCGTGAGAGGAGGGGATGGTTGTTCACCTAACAACCTTCAGCCCTAGCTAGATGAAACTAGCTATCCCGACACACTGAAAAAGATTTTAAGGTGCTAAAAGAACAAGGGTTGGTCGGAGAATAGAATTGAACCGCCGGGAAAGCTTCGCTCACTAGATGCCACCAAGAGGAAAGGCAGGAAATAGACCCCTTTGTACGGGTTCAGATGAATATCCGGGTTCGCTTTCACTCAAATGCCCACGATTAGGGGGTGTTCACACCGGTTGGTAGGGTTACCAGGTAGAAAGAAGGGAAATAAGAGAAGACAAGGAAATGAATTGCAGTTGTGGCCGTGCTTGTGTCTGTTGTCCTCCTTGTCAAGGAAGATATCGCTGTCGCCTTGTCAGGAGGCAGGCGCTGGAAGGCCGCCCTTTATACCCGAATTCCTTTCCTCTACAAACACTCCCTGATGGCAGTCACTTAGCCCGATGCACGGGAGCGGTGTTCTCCCATATTATACAGTCTTAGGTGTGAGAGGATTGACGTCACTCTCTTCCGGTTGTATCATATCCATGACTCCTGCATGCCCACTAACAGCCCTAACAGGAGCGGCACTTTTCTATATCAAGGGAGTTAGTTGTGTTGGGGCTATGGCGTTTCGTCCCAACCGTAAGTTACCAACACTTGTACCGTCACAGCTCCCTAGAGCCTTCTACAAATACCCTATAGGGCGGAAATAGGTTAATATTTTTTAGGTATTGGAGCTAACTGAAAGTGTGACCGTATTTTCGCCCACCAGTGTACTGTACAAGAGGGCGGTTAGGTCATATATCGTGCCAGCTATATTGGGACTAGCGCTGTTCCCCTTCAGTATATACAGTGGTATCTTCACAACTCTCTAACTACCTATCGTTTGGCCATTTAGGCTATTGAGACCAATGCCGCTACTTCCCAGATCTTCCCTCAAGACCTCTCCTAGCAGTTCCTGGGATTGTTCTAAATGCCTTGGAGCTACAATATCTCCCGGACCAAGGTCCACCCCCAAAAGCCATAATGCAATAACAGTACCTCTGAAGACAACTCCCTCACTCACCCGTCGCTTTCAGTTTCCCTTCTACCACGTTAACACAATTTTTATCCCAGGAATATTCCAAATATCTAAGTCGGGGGATTCCTTCCGCACGAGTGCGTGCCATAACTCGCCAACATGCAAGCGAATGGCGGCTCCGAACAGGACACTTTCATTCGTGATAGTGTTGCCACGTAAGCATCACTCAGATCTTCTCCCCTCTAGTCATCTTACCAAGCCTTTTTCTTCTCCGATGGGCAATGATCTCGCCCAGGACCGGATCAACGTTTAGTGGCATGAGAACGAAGCATTATTGTTAGTGAACTTAGGCTTGCACCGGGGATGCGCTTGTTATGTTTTACATTTCTGATCCTGTCCGGGATGATTCATGGTCATGATTATAATCGAACAAATTACGGTGGTTATGCCCGAGTATGATCCGGTTGAGAGGTCCCCATGATCGAATAGCCGGTGAGGTGGGTGGGGAATCAAGGTGGCTTCGTAAATAGACAGACACTACACACTCAAAGTGAAAGTTTTTGAGTTATTATACCATCACCCATCTGCAGGGTTCTTCCCTTCCATTCTTCGAGGGCAGCGAGGAGTATGACGTCCTTTCCTTCAAAGCATTAACTTAGCTAATACCATTGCGGCTCCACAGGAGAGACATCGCAGCACACACCGCCAAGCCCATGTGCCAACAGCTCTGCGCAAACATCAAACCATAGCCTGAAATAAGTATTTGTTGTGCGTCGGATATGTCGAATATTTTCGGAAAAATTTCCAAAGCTAGGTGTCAAGATATCGGTGGAAATATAATGTCTAAAAAAACCGGTTATTCTAGCGTGTTTTAACCTCTATCTGGTTATCAAACTACCACTACCGGTATTAGAGGCCCTAGCCGAGTGATTAATCATGGCCAGTGCTCCATCACGGTCGAGCACAGTCAAATATCTCTCTATCTTCGCTGGTGTATAATCGATCTCCTATCTATCAGGGGTGAAAAATACATTCAGTTATATTGCCATAACCCTAGATCCCAAAATCAGGTTCCTACTAATTGCCCAATCATTAATTAGATTATGAGGATTTAGTTTGCGATTCGGCAAGCATTAAAAAGACCAAGGTCTAGTAAAAACCACTAGCCAGCTAGCAGCTAACTTATATCTCCGACTCAATTCTTCGAAGCAGTGTGTAGCTCACCTTAGCCAATAACTCTATTCCCAGTTTTTATGAAAAATATTTTAAGGAATGTGGTAGGATAAGTGTTTTGACCTATTAGACGGCTTTTTGATGGTAACTTATAGTGATATTAGGGTATTTTACAAAATTATATACTCGAGTAAATGCAATCTCACCCCCTATCTCTCTCCCGGATCATTCTCCAGATCTCCGGATTCCACTTAAGGATAGCCCAATGGAGTGGGTTTTTTTTTTGATCTCAGGATCGTTCCGCTCCAGTTGCAAGGACAACGAGTGCGCGATCTTTATTGCGTATAGAGAATAGGAGAGGAACACTGCCAGACAGTCCTACCCGGTATGTTCGGGTTGACATCGTCCAGTCCCATCAGTAGCTCTATTGTACTTGTACCACTAAGTGTTTCCCGTTCTCGACAGCGAATGAGAGCAGAGTTCGCCCACTCCGGGTCTTAAACCCAGTTGGAATCGGTGACACCGTGTTTCGGTATCGTAACAGGCTCACAATCTTCCGGCGCCTCCCCTCGGCATCCCAGTATGGTGGAATTTGGCAGCCCTTTACCTCACCCATTCCGGGATCGGCTCTGCCGCCCCCCCCATCAGCATCCCCGGAACCTCTACGTGCCCTTCCCTGACCCTTGGAACCGGCTGCGATGGAACCACTTGATGTAAAAAAAATTCCAAGCTATAGTATCGTACGGCCGAGGGAGGCTTAGAACCTATTCCGCATGCTATCATATCATACATACAAATATCAGTGTATTTTTTTAATTAATTGGGGGTTTTTTTGGCAACTGCAAATAGGATAATCTTATGATATTATACCGTGATATTTTTTAACCCGGTATTTCCTGAAATACATTGCGTTTTATGGCCCAAGGAGAAAATTAAATATTCTTTCCCTGAACGGCAGGGCAGTGCTTAGACTTAGTAGAGGAAATTCTACTTATAGGGCTCTTCAGGAAATCAGATTCTGGTGTTGGGATCTCATCGGGTTGCCTTAGAAACAGGAAAAAACACAGTGGACTGCGGAGCGCATTTACTTTTAGAAACACCCTTCATTTTAACATAAGCCATTTTCAAGAAATGCCATGGTATTTCTAAAATGGTATTGTACCAGTACATGCCAAGCAAGCCCTTAATAGCGAAATTCTCAGGTAAATGACTCCCAAGCCTTGCTAATGTATCGCTCGACCCTACTGTCGGATCTCCTCCAGCTGGATTGGGTTCTTCTGTGGCTGGTTGGCAAAATACTTTATCACCGTCACAAAGCTTGGGGAAAGAATCACAAAAAGCTGAGCGAAAGATCAAACAACCTCCTCAGCTGAGAAAAATCCCGGTTCTCGTCTCTCGCTTCTACTGATGCCCGCCGACCCCTTTGTACAACAAATTTGAAAACAAGTCAAAGTGGTTGACCGGGAAACAAGTATGTGTGCACGCGAAGTCTTGCACACAATTCCATGAGCCTCTCAACACCTCCGACACTACCACACAACCCCAACACACATAAGGATAGCCACCTGTACCTACTGCTAGCCTAATATCTAGGGTTTATGACCAAAAATAGTGGGATTCTCCAATGCGAGACGGCCATATTGTGGTATAGGTCATCCACCCTAGCAGCAACCCTACCATCCGCTCGTAGCCGCCGTGCTGGGGGCCCCAGCGGAGTTCTTCCATATCATACCAGCATTCCCGTGACCCCTCATGCCTATTCCTGACGGCCAGGAACAGTAGAGTACGGCCGTTGTAGTCGAGTTCACGATCGGAACCTATCCCATCTTTATTAGTGGTTCCCTAGAGAAATATTAAGGGACCGTTTACCTATACGGCCCTCTAGCAGCTCGAGGTGGTGCCGACCATTAAGGGGGGCTTGATGGTTGGAGTGTGGAGGTGTGTGGGCGAGTAGATAACATTTACCTACTGTAGCATGCCAGCTAAAGCCCGGTAGAATTTGCAAGCACGCCTCCGAGGAAACGTCACATTTTGACCGTCTGGCTTTGATACAAGAATTTAGGACGGTATAAAGTTGGGCAAGCACTTTTGCCCCGTCTACCGGTAATGGTGCCGATTGAGACGCCACCGCCTAGCCCTATCACCAAAGTTTTAGAAATAGAGGGTTAAGTAAATGGGCCCTAAAGAAAGGTGCAGGATGTACCATTCCCAAAGGCCGTGCCCTCTATGCTTCACCAGCATTAAAAGGATCCAGCCCCGGGGTTGAAAGAACGTTTTTCGAGTGCCAGGTTTCAAGTTGATCTGTCAGTTTTGTATGCGAAAAGGCGTTACACGCCAAAGTTTTTCGACTCGAAAACTTGCATACCCGTTTTTCAACCCCGGGGCCTAATGCATCTAATAGTGAAAATTGCTTGGGGACATTCTCCAGGGATTCCAGAACGATCTTTCAAGCAACCCGGCGGATATTGTCCGCACAGTAACCAGTGTTCCAAATGGTCCGGGGGGGCAGCAGGGGACTGCCAGGAGCCCCGGAGGAGACTGGACCACCTCTGATAGTCTATCCAAGGAGGCGAAATCCCGAGACGGCCTTCTTTGGCTTAGACCGCGGGTCCTATGGGATGAGACAGTGCTTTTCGCAGGTAGGGGAGGACTGCAGGCCTGCGAAGGGACGGCTAGGGGGGATGCGGGACGGGGAAGGACTGTTGGGAATAGAGGTGCTGTTTGTAATGGAGGTAATGATAGGACCGAAGTATTTTGCGGAGTGAAGCGAAGTGGCTCAAGTGAACGAGAGTATTCGTGTGGAAGCGGTTAAGGAGTCGTGAGAGAGCCTGGGAAAGGAAGGGAAAGGAAGGGAAGGGAAGGGAAAGGAAGGGAAAGGAAGGGAAACCGGAGACAGGGAGAAAGGATATTTGATAAGAGAAAACTTTCAGTCTCGCGAGTGCAAACGCGCACTGCTGCCTACAAGCGAAAATATTTCCAATGGGGACTGTTGAATATGCTGAAAATAATAGATGCAGAGGCAATAAATAATCCGCGGTGAGGGTTTCGTGCGGTAGAGTGGAGCAGCTCAAGTAGAGACACAGAGTCCGTAATAAGCTAAGAAAGGTTTCATAATCGATTGAGTTTAGTGTTAAGAAATCAAAGTCTTGAGGGAAGAAGAACAAGAATGAAAAACTTAGGTGAGGAAAAGTGCAGGAAGTAAAACAAGTATGATGGGAGAAAATTTGTCATATCGTAGCTTCCGCGTCCCTCCGCCAGCGCAGACACATCCCACTGCGGCCTCGGTGTACGGGCACAACCCACACCCGGCGCGGCTATCTCCAACGGGGGCGGCGGGGGGCGGGGTGAGTGATATTTCGTGATTTAACCTCCGAGTCTGCCCCTCTCTACCGCGAAACCAAGTCAAACAAACAGGGTAGATAGCCCGGGTAATAATCTCAGGATTAATCTTCGGGTTTTATCTTCTATCTCTATGAATATCAAATTTATGCACATTCTACAGCCCAAGGGAGCATTCCTAGGCCAGTGACAATATTCCCAACTCTCAAAGACGGTGAAGAGCCTATCGATATGGTATGCACATGCTAAATGGGCTTACGAGTGATGTACAATTAAAGTGGTGTACTGCTGTGAGAAGAGCGTTTCATTTCAGTCGCCCAACATATAGAAAGGCGTCCGTGGGTGCGTCCGGCCAGAGGAAGCATACAAAATCCGCGAGGAAGGGGAGCAGGAAGAGGGTCGGATTTTACGATGAGTACCACATCTTAAGTATGGTGCCCAACAGGGCAATGGAACACCAGGTTTTGATGCCTTTAGTATTAGCAAGGAGAAATATTTATACCACAGTACGGCTGATAGGTGAGTAGCAGAAAGGGGTATCATAGCAAGGAAAAATAGAAGTGAAAATAGAAAAATTGACCAAGCTCTGTGAATCGCATACCATACACCCTTCTTCATTGATTCCGGCTGTGCACCCGCTCTAGTGTGTACAATGTGCCGTCTGCAGGTAGACCTATGAATCTCCCGTCCACTCCTCTTGCAATACAAAATGGTTGCTGTTCAGGTTATACAGGAAGAAAGGTAGACACGAAATCAATCATTGAGAGATGGAATAGCTTAACTCAACGGGCAAGAACCAAATGGCAAGCAAAAAAGGTAAATACTGCATAGGAAGGCACCGATGGGTTCTCATGTTGTAGTCGCAGCCTAACAAATGTGTACGGGAGTTGCACCCTTGAACAATCGGGGGTTTTAAGAACAGTAAAAATACAGCAAAGCACCATTTCGCAACAAACATATACAAAATCAGTTAGCTAAAACCCAAGCAATCCCCGAGCAAGGGAAAGGAGAGAGGAGATAGGATGAATTAGGGGGGGGATAAGATAGAGAAACATTGCAAGCAAATTATCCAAAGGTTTGGCATCTCCAGTGACCCCTCAATCGGCATATAAAGGGCTTAGGATCCTGTTCGGTAAAAGATTTTCCTACTGGGAGGGCACAGCTAGCAGATAGAGGGAGAAGTGTTGGTTTGATCCCGAGATATCAAAGCGTGGGAGGCCTTTTAGGAGGTTCAGATGGTTCGGAGGACTCCGGAGAGACAAGACCTGTTGATTGAAGACTTGCTGCATCGATGGGAATCCAATCTGCACCTTCCTGCAACGAGCGTGCAATTCTCAGATACCCATTCTTGAAAGCATGTTGGAGCGGGGTTCGGCCACTGAAAGTGTTATTTGCGCTGGAAATAGCTTCATTCGGTTGCAACAGTGCTAGTGAAGCCCCATCATGCCCCCACTGGGCAGCCAACGATTGTGGAGTATTGCCATATTGGGTTTCAGCTATGTTGAGATCGACGTCGTTCCGTTGCATCAGTATCATCACAACCCCTTCATGCCCAGCTACGGCAGCAAACGCGAGTGGAGTTTTGCCATATTTGCTATCAGCCATGTTGGGATTGAGATCGTCCCGCTCAAGAAGCATCATCACAACCCCTTCACGGCCCGCCTCGGCAGCAAACGAGAGCGGAGTTCTTCCAGATTGGGTGTCAGCTATGTTAGGATCGACGTCATTCCGTTTCAATAGCATCCTCACGACCCCCTCACGACCCTTCCCGGCAGCAATAGAGAGTGGGGTTCTGCCAGATTGGGTGTCAGCTCTGTTAGGATCGACGGTATCCCGTTCTAGGAGTATCTTCACAACCTGCTCACGCCCGAACTCGGCAGCTAATGAGAGTGGAGTTCTGCTGGATCGGCCGCCATTCATGTTGGGGTCGACGTCGCTCCGTTCAAGAAGTATCCTCACCACCCCCTCGTGCCCATTCTGCGCAGCAATCGAGAGTGGAGTTCTTCCATATCCGACGTCAGCCACGCCGGGGTCGATGTCGTTCCGCTCTAGCAGTGCCTTGAGAGCCCCCTCGTGCCCACCCCCAGCAGCCAATAATAGTGGAGTTCTCCCATACTGGGTGTCGGGTACATTGGGATTGACGTCGTTCCGTTTCAAAAGTATCCTCATGACCCCCTCGTGCCCATTCTGCGCAGCCAACGCGAGTGGAGTTCTCCCATACTGGGTGTCAACTATGTTGGGGTCGATGTCGTCCCGTTCTAAGAGCATTCTCACGACCCCCTGGTGCCCATTCTTGGCAGCCGACAAGAGTGAAGTTCTGCCATATTGGGCATCAGCTATTCTCGGATTGGCGTCGTTCCGTTCCAGTAGCATTCTCATGACCTCCTCTCTCCAATTCTCCGCAGCAGATGAGAGTGGCATTCTACCATATCGGGTATCATCTATGTTGACATCAACGTCGTTCCGTTCCAGCAGTATTCTCATGACCCCCTCGTGCCCATTCTCAGCGGCCAATGAGAGCGGTGTTTTACCATATAGGGGATCAGCTATGTTGACATTAACGTCGTTCCGCTTCAGTAGTATCCTCACAACCCCCTCGTGCCCATGCCGGGCAGCCCACGAAAGGGGTGTTCGACCATCCTCGGGGTCATCTATATTTGGATCAACGTCGCTCCGCTCCAGCAGCAGCCTCACCACCCCCTCATGCCCTTTCTGGGCAGCCAACGAGAGAGGAGTTCTGCCAGATTTGGTGTCAGCTAGGTTGGGATTGATGTCACCCCGTTCCAGAAGTATCCTCATGACCCCTTGGTGCCCATTCTCGGCAGCCAACGAGAGTGGAGTTCTACCGGATTCGGTATCAGCTATGTTGGGATTGATGTCGTGCCGTTCTAAGAGCATCCTCGCGACCCCCTCATGCCCATCCTGGGCAGCCAACGAGAGTGGAGTTCTACCAAATTTGGTGTCACCCATGTTGATATTGACGTCGTCCCGCTCCAGCAGCAGCCTCACGACCCCCTCATGGTCATTCCCAGAAGCGAACGAGAGCGGAGTCTCCCCACACTCGGCGTCACCTATGTTGGGATCGGTGTCACGGCGTTCTAGTAATAGCCTCACGATCCCCTCGAAGCCATTATCGGCAGCGAACAAGAGTGGGGTTTGCCCCCACTCAGTGTCAACCGTGTTGGGATTAGTGTCACGGCGTTCCAGCAGTATCCTGGCAACCCCAACAAACCCATTCTGGGCAGCAACCGAGAGCGGGGTTTGGCCATCCTCGGGGCAAGCGATGTTTGGATTAACGTCCTCCCGTTGCAGCAGTAGCCTCACAGCCTCCTCACTTTGATGCCAGGCAGCGATCAAAAGAGGAGTTTGGCCCTCCTCGGGGTCAGCGATGTTTGGATTAACGTCCTTCCGTTGTAGCAGTGCTCTCGCGACCCACTCATGCCCACTCTCAACAGCCCATAAGAGGGGTGTTAGTCCCCTGAGGTCGCCTATGTTTGGATCGACATCGCTCCGTTCCACTAACATCTTCACTATCCTATCATGCCCATTCCCAGCAGCCCACGAGAGCGGCGTCCGGCCATTCTCGGGGTCACTTTTGTTTGGATCGACATCGTTCCGTTCCACCAGCATCCTCACCACCTCCTCATGCCCATTCCTAGCAGCCCACGAGAGTGGCGTTGGGCTACTCATTGTACCGGCTGTGTTGGTGTTAGCGCGGCTTGATGGGGGTAGTACAATCCTGTGCTCGTGTTTACGAGAGCAGATGTTAACGGAAGGAGATGTTGAAGGGAGGAGATGTTGACGGGAGGAGATGTTGACGGGAGATGTCGAGGTGTTTGTTCTCTATGGAGGTTGCTGGCTACGGTTCGCCTTAAGCAGTGAAAACCCTACTAGTACATGCGCAGTCCTATGTCTTGGCATATGCACTATGCATCCGTTCATGCCCTAGAATGTTCGCTTGTCCACACTTCAGTGTTCCCCCATACCGTGTGCGCTCCCCTTTGCCTGCGGCTCATCTCTGCTCCTCATACAATGTTCTACCACCGAGATTATTATATCATACTATCATGGCTACGTCCCAGCACCATCCTCCCCAAGCCCTTTCCTCGCACCACACAAGCGTGACGTTCGCATATATATAGTCTCAGCCGACCCGATCGCACTACCTACCAATCACCGGAGAGCCATTATTCGTTGATCGTCAGTTACAACTGTAATGCCTTCCTCCAGGCAGAAGGCCCCCCCCGGAGACGCATTTCCCCATCCCTACCGGCTGGTTCCCGAAACAAAAGTACACTACCGGCAGCTCAACGCATCCATTTCCCATGTCATTCCTTAGCTCCCGCTGCCCAGTTTCCCACCCCATTGAGTCAGCCGGCTCACACACCTCGACACTGCTGCTATGGTTCAAGTGGAAATAGCCACTACAGAATTCCCACCCCCTTCAACATCCACTTCCATAATAAAGTTGACAACCTTGTTGTGGCTTGTTAACACGTTGAACATGTTGACATCACCGATTACCTTCTACCTCCCCGGCGGCGTCTGCGCTGTGCTCTTGAGTATTTCATTACCCGAGTCCCCTCCCCCCCCCCCTTTTTTTTTAAGAAAGAGAGGAATCGTGTGAGAAACTAACTCTTCTCGAAGCCCGTAGGAACCCTAGGACTCAATGAGAGAGTCGGGGGTAGCTTAGAAGACTCTAGTATCCCACATTTACGCGCATGTCCAATAACCGTACATATACCGACACCAGTAGCGCTAGGAACCCTCGGATGGACGCGCCTGCTCACCAATGGATTTTACCCGCAAATCAACCTTGGATCTCAGAGTGAGAAAGAGAGAGAAAAGGTTAACTGGTAGGGAATTTTTGCGCGAGAAATGCCCTTCACACTACCCGGGGCCTGTGGTTCACGACGCGGTTAGAGCACAATAGCGCGGTACGGTGTGATACTACATATGTTGTCTCCAATACTTGTGTAAGCTAGTAACCTACCGCGCCTCTACACAGTTCTATATACCAGTGAAAGGCACTCGAGACCCCGAAAAAGGGAGAACAATTGCGGCTGCAAATACTGGCCGATTCCTTGCAATAAGGGCAGCCCCAGCATCACGGGATTCTGGCACTGCGAGTATCATACCTGTGCAAGAAAATAAGCGCGACAAATAAACCTTGACCAAGCAATCTACAAAGGCTTATCATACCCATTCCCCCAACGACTCGGGAACCAAGATCTTCCTCACTTCAATTGAACGGGAATAGAGGGGTTTAGCTGCCCCGCGCCAAACGATAGCCCTGCTATTGCTAAAGGAAACAAACCGATTCACCATAGTGATGCGCCTACCAGTATCATAGCAGAGGCACGATGTGGTAAACCGCGCTAACTTACTTAGTATCCCCTGGACCAGCAAGACCCTAAAAATGTTGTCCCGCCCCTCTCGGCTTTTTGGGACACCGACTAATAAGCAGCATTTTTCCCAGAAGTGTGGTCTTTATTAGACGATGGCTAATACCGTACGCTATCGCCGACGAATACTAAGGTTGTGGTTCAAAAAAGCACCCTTAGTCATCCATGTCTCAAATATCGACAGTGGGTGACACAGCATTTTCCAGCCAACACGAAGAAAATCGTTCCAATCCGTGTGGTCTGTCCTATTCGAAACGTGCAACTACAAATTCAATGATTTTCAAACCCCAAAGGCTCTATCACTACAAATCACTATTAGAAAGAGAGGAAAGAAAAACTCCCTAAGGAGAAGAAGGGGTCGGGTTTTGTTTTTTAGCAGCTGTGTAAGTGGTTACAGGGACCCGTACGGTACAGTGCTCGAGTTACCGGAACATTACCAGTCCATAGACTACGCCATCAGACCAGGAGGAAAGCCAACTAACTAAAAGCACTTTTGATAACAGGCAACAAAAAAAGGGGGAAACCATTATCAATCTCGAAATCTGGAAATCCGAACTATAGTACCCATCAACGCTGGAAGACGGGCAGATGGAATGCGGAATACGAGTTAGGCAATGTTAGACCAGCGCCATCTCACATTCCGTCTTCTTTCGTCGTCGCCGGGGCCGGGTTCGGAGGTTTAGAGGAAAAAGGATTCTTCAAAGGTTCAAGAGCAGCGCAAGTAAATTTGCCCGAAACGGAATCCTTAAACAAAGTGGTTCAGTCCTGCTGTGTCTGTCCCACCGTATTCCCCAATCTAACAGGTTGTACAGGTATCATACAAACCGCCCATCCAGCTCCTGCAGCCGTTAGATACAAGCAGCTTGTCAGCTCCTGCGGGTGGAGCTTCATCCACGTTTGTGGGTGCGGTGTTCGCACCGGTACTGTGTCCACCGAATGTAGCCCACCGAATCTAGGAGTATGTCACACAAGCTACGATAATGATAAGCAGCAGAAACTTTTCTTGCCTAATTACCGTAGCAACAACACAAAAAAAAATAGTACATTCATCATGACCATCTAACTAATTTGAGTGGGTTACAAACTTTGGCATAGTATGGTACCTCCCGCTTTTCTGTTTTTTCGTCTCAACCAGCCTGTGAGGGATTCGCAGACCTTCAATGCAATTGTCTCAACATGAGTCTTGATAAAAAGAAGAAAAAAAGAGCACCAGGATGGAGACAACTACAAAATCCTAACATCCCATTCTTCCGTCCTAACCATATGGTATCTGCATCAGTCACATCCATCCATCATATCCATCCGAAAAATGCTCATTTTGAAACGAAAGAGCCCAACAAAAAAAAATCTACTCCTTTTCCGCCCTAGCTTTTCTTTCCGAAGGAGGAGTAGGCGGGAATCCACCCTCAGCGCCCAGAATCCCGAGGCCCAATCCCAAACCTCCCATCCCCGTCGGTGTTTTCTCCTTCTCCTCGTCCTCGAGGTTTTCTACCATGCTCAGCTTACTGAGGTTCGGGCTCTTCCCTAACGCATCACCGCGAAACCTTGAAAATGGCGATTTAGCCATGTCCGGAGACCGAGGGCTCAATGGGAGGGCAAAAAGGTCCTCGCCGTCCTCGTCTAGGGGGCTTTCATGGGGCTGTTGGAAGGGGGTGTTGTTTGTAGTCGTGGTGAGTTTTAGCCCGCCCTTTAACTGCGGGGTTGTCATCATCGTGAGTGTGGGTAGCTGTGCGACGGCAGCAGTAGCAGGAGTGGAAGCAACGGCGGGGGGAAGAGATAGGAACTTCTCCGACACCCAGACCATTTCCTCGCCCACCATCCAACCCTCACGACGAACGGCTTCCTCATCCATTCCTCCACCTTCAACACCGACCTTTACCCTGCCGGTACCAAGGCCACGAGCACCCTCACGCTCCAGCTCGCGGGCTATGTCTTCGAGGGTTTTGAGGTCAGCAAGGCGGTGTTGCGCCCAGGCTGTATGCCCCACTGTCCCCGGAGACACACTAACAACGCTCACTTCCGCAAGAGTAACCGGCGGCGTCCAAGTCGGGTAGAGCAAGATCTTTACAGAATCTGGAGTTTTCGCATCGCCGGTCAACAGGAAGTAAACCTTCCCTTTTCCCTCCGCACCGAGGATGTGGGTCGGAGCTTGCACAATCGGCCTCGCAGAGAAGAAAGCCGGGAGATCATCGCTCGGTTCCAATTTATCCAATCCTCCATTCTCAAATTGCAGCAACTTTGCTGTCGACAGTGGAGCCGTGGGGAGGTCTCCCGGGTTAGTTATCTGACGGTCTAACCATGCCGCTTCAGCACGTTGCTGTGGGGAGAGTGCATTTGGAGTCTGGTTGGCTGAGGAGGAGTATTGGAGCGCAAAGTATGAGCCTTTTTCACTACGAGCTGAATTTAGATCGGTTGATAGAGCGGCGTACATGGCGTCCCACTCCACGACCCATTCGCCGTTCGAGGTGTTTGTGCTGGGTGAGATGTCCCATTCTACTATTAGGACGCGGGTGGTAGAGTCGCTTGTGGAGGGTTCGAGCGTTGCTTTGGCGTTGTGGATTGAGAGGGGCGGTGTTGTAGTGGTAGAGGTGGACGGCATGATTTCTTTTGGCGGAGACGTGGAGGTATGAACGGGGGAGTGGAGTTCTTGAATTAAGAAGGAAAAACGGGAAGGTGGGGGAGATGTGGGGGGGGAGGTTTGTGAAAACTACCGTCCTGAGGGGCTAGTGCTAACGACGGAAAGGCTGTGATGACGAATTATCGGGTTCGTCGTTCTTCAACTCTAGCTAAACAAATGATAGCAGCGTCTAGAACTCGTGTAGAAGGTACTTTTGCTGGAGGGCTGTAGTAGAAATAGTAGAGAGTCAGTCAGTTTCTCCTATCCAGGAATCCTTCGTGAGCGCGTGGTCGAAATTACCAGGAGCTAAACAGGGGGGGGAAAATCAACGAACAAACTCACGCATCTAACAAGCGCGTGATTTGATGCGCGACCGAAGGAGGGGCGAGAGCAGCGGACGAGTAGCGAGCGGCACCCTGTGGATAACCCCGCGAGATGGATGAAGTTAAATAATAGACAGTACGGCAACCGACTGTATGTATGATAGGAGGGGGGTTTGGAGGGTTCAGCTCGGGACCGTATTTTCTTCTCATGCAAAGAACGCTGCAACACCACGGATTGGAAAAGAAAAGAAAAAAAAGGGTGTTCCCGTGAGCCTGAACTGATGAAGAAGTCTTCCCCTCTCGAGAGTATTTCTCCTCCTTTACTTGATCCCAGTGCGGTACCGGTACCAGTAACTCGTACTCATATGATTATGATACAGTAGATTGGCGTACCCCCCCCCCTTCGAGGCGAAAGGGAAATCAATTCGATTCCATTCGATTCTGTTGATAAAAATAGCCTCCCGTCAGGAACCAAACAAACCTCTTCTTCTTCCCTCGCCATCCCTGCAGCTCTCGAATCGGGGCTCTGATTCCAAGATGATTGCTTGCAATTATTGGTTGACTGGATGATCATCTGCGGCCTATTTTTGGAACTTTGGCTCGATCGCCAGCTCCCAACAATTGCTTGGTTTCATGCAGGCAGGGTTATAGGATCCCTAACCCTGAGTGTTGGTTGGTCCCACAACTGAACTTGGCAGAAGGGAACTGTTTAACGTGAGGCTCTGCGGAGATGCCAGATATCGTACCGGTATGTCTTGAGCATCGGGGATACCGTCCCCCGATTACTGCCCTCTACTATACGATACCTGCATATTCCTCACAGCTCTCACTCGAGGGGCATGATTGCCGGAAAATGTGTAGATAATAGTGCTGCTCAAGAGCTTCCGTGAATATTATCTTTAGACCATGATTAGCGGTTGTCCAGTTTAGGCTCAATTCAAGCATATCATACCGCTTACAGACTAGTAGCTCTCAATGACGATGATAAGCCGCGTATGCTCAGTAGACCCCCGAAGTCTAGAGATTCTACAAACTTTCGGAAAGTTAGACAAAATGCTACACAAAATTTGCTCCTACGGGTAGTGCCATGTGACCTGAAAATGCAGCCAGCGCTCCAATAGCGACACCGAAAACAAGTTAAACAGAAGAAGTCACAGCGAATGCGCATGTCATGGTATACACGCCATGTTCTTGTTTTTCCGTATGATAGTCGGAACGCAGATATGCAATCCTAGCTGTATGTAATTGACCTAGAGACCACATATACGGGCGCCGACGGGCTTAACTTGACTGAGCCCCCTGAAGACTAGAAGGACCGGGGGGGTTCTGAATTGGGCCAGGTTGTGGGGCGAGAGGGAATGATTTCATTGGCTCGCCCGTCCCGTGTTTCGTCGTCTGCAGTCTTATTGCGTACTCGGGTGTCAGGGTTAGTCCGCGAACACCAGGATTTATTCTGAGCATGAACTAAAGTGGCAAATATCCAATAGAAACCTTGAATAGATAGTTCAACCAATAGTAAAGCAGAAAGCGTTCGAGGAATTCTTCTGGTTTTCAACACACACCCCTTAGTGCGTGCGCTATTCCTAATATC
>Ga0307509_10004387_pt1 | contig 20428 bp, 21 predicted proteins | sample 10_EM_MG_FD_202245 | JGI IMG/M metagenome (GOLD analysis project Ga0307509, IMG submission 202245) | Populus trichocarpa ectomycorrhiza microbial communities from riparian zone in the Pacific Northwest, United States - 10_EM | ecosystem: Host-associated > Plants > Roots > Unclassified | place... | reverse complement strand
CTACTTAGCCCAATTTTGGCATATCTGGATTCTCCCTATGAAATTCCTCAACCAATTCCTTAGCATGTTCTAAATGCTCCGGTGGTTCCCAGGTGTTCTCATCTTCCGAACACCCTTTCCATGTTACAAAGAAACGCAGTTCTTCAAAAGATCTGGTACTTCGACGAACTCTTCGTTCATAAGAGATTATTTCACTCTTTACTATTTTTTCCACCTCCCACTCAAGATCTCCATCTATATCTTCTGGGGTCATCGGTGGTTGTTCTCGGGCAGGTCGAGTAGAGGTTCGGTAGGGCTCGAGAAGTGACACATGGAATACCGGGTGTATTTTCCATCGATCCGATATTTCTAACTTTTAGGCGAGTTCTCCTCTTTGTTCTGGGATTTTGAAAGGACCATAAAGTTTTGGGGCTAACTTCTTAGAGGGGCGTTTTGTTCGGATATTTTCAGCATTGAGCCTAACCAAGTCACCAACTTTAAAGTCTTGTTGTTGCTTAGCTTTTCGACTGTAATATTGTCCCATAGCTTCCCTTGTCCTTTTCCGTGATTGTCTCGCTTCTTGATGTATCGTTTGCATCCAGTGGGCATAAAGGTTGGCTCCTGGATTTTGTGCTTCTCGTTCTTTTAGCCATTCAGTTTGTGGATGATATCCGTGGTTTGCGAAGAAGGAGGTCATGTCATGTGCTGTTGTAACCGAGTTGTTGTAGGCGTACTCGGCTAGGGGTAAGAGGTGATACTAGTCGTCCTGATCATTGTTGACAAATATTCAAAGATACCCTCCCAACACTTGATTGAATCTTTCCGTTTGTCCGTCAGTTTGGGGATGGTAAGCTGTCGATATTTTTCTCTTAATTCCAAGTCTTTTACACAATGATTCCCAAAATTCTCCCGCAAACTTTCCATCCATATCCGAGATGATTTCCGATGGTAGCCCGTGAAGTTTCCATACTTCCTTAAGGAATGCTTCTGCCACCTCTTTAGCGGTTGAGTTTTCTTGTAATCCGATAAAGTGGGCCATTTTTGTGAATCAGTCTACTACAACTATGATCTGAGTATACCCTGCTGAGTTTGGTAGCTGGGTGATGAAGTCTACCGATGTAGAGGGCCAAGCTGCATGAGGCACTTGTCGGGGACTAAGCAACACAAAGAGAGCATATCTTGCGGCTTTCGCTTGTTGGCATCTGGTACAGGATCGGACATAGTCGTTTACCCAATCGGTTATCATTTTCCAATAGAAATCTCGTGTGATAATTTCCAGGGTTTTTTCTTGTCCGAAATGTCCTGCTCTTTTGGAATCGTGACAACTTTTAGCGATAAGGGTCTGCAGGTCTTCATTATCGGGCATGAACAGTCGATCTCTGTAGTAGAGTATGTCTTCGGATATCGACCATTGCTTAGGCAGTTCCTTTTCTTCCCTTGTTAAGGTTTCCAACTCTTCCTTTCTTCGCATCCAGTTCTCATCCTCTATTGCCGCTTCTTTAACTGATAATAGAACATCTTCTTCAAATTTCCTTAAGCCGGCTGTAGCAATAATTTCGTTAGATAGCAGGACTTGACCCTTGCGTAACATAGGGTGTTGATTTATATCAAAAGGATCGTAGAACGGATGGTTGCCATCTGCTTGAAGGAAGCATATCGTCGGTTGGACTTCTTTCAACTCCGTTCCTAGCCCGCTACTTCCAAACCCTTTCTCCGCTCTTTCCGTCACATCCAATTCTTCTACCTCCATCCAATCTCGATCATCCAACCGTTCCACAATTAGCTGAGCTATGCGGTCACCTTTCCTTACTTCATAGTCCATACTATTGTGGTTAACGAGTAGGACCTTGACTTCTCCTCTATAATCATCGTCAATAACCCCTGCGTCTACCGAGATTCACTTAGTTACCAAACCACTTCTAGGTACTATACGACCGTAGGTTCCTTCTGGTACTGCGATGGCTAAGCCAATCTTAACCAGGGCTCGGTTACTTGCCAGGGTGTTAATGTCTTCGCTACTGTAGAGGTCGTGTCCTGCCGCTAGCTTTGACCCTTTTGTCGTGATTCGTGCGTCTTCTCAGAGTCTTTGTACCCGAATTCCCATTTCCTTTTCCATTTGAGGCAATCCCTGTTGGAGCTGTTCCGCATTGGAACCCCATACAACGGCGATCTGGAATTTTCTGCAGTGCTTGGGTTGCAGAATTTGTTGTTCGCGATGCATAGCTCCCGCCTCAGGGCGGAACTCCAGCCACCTGGTTAAAGCGTCTGGTTTGCCTCCCTTGGTTCCGGGGTGATAGACTATTTTAAAGTTAAAGCCACATAATATTTGAGCCCACATTATCTGTCTGTGCGTCCAGACTTTCGTTGGAAGAAAATATTGGAGGTTTTGATGATCCGTATAGACTGTTACCGGCTTCTCCGTTCCTTCCAGGTAATGTCCGCATTCCATGAAGGCGACAACGATTGCTAATAGCGCTTTATCGTGAATGTCGTAATTTCGCTCAGCTGGTGAGAGTTTGCAAGAGTGGAAAGCCACAGGATGAAGCCTTTTGCCATGGTATTGTGATAAGATGCAACCAAGTGCATAGTCACTGGCATCTGTTTCGACTACGGTGTTCAAATCCGGATAGAACTGTCATAGGATAGGAGCCGAGATGAAAAGACATTTCAGGTCCTCAAAGGTTTCTTGTTGTTCATTTCCCCAGGAAAATTTCCTCGGGTCACCTTTTAGTAGGTTCGTAATAGTTGTGCGGATTGCCGAGAAGCTTTTTATAAAACGGCGGTAAAAATTAGCAAACCCAATAAAGATTTGGATGTCTTCAAACGAGGCAGGGGCTTTCCACGACTTAATTGATTAGACCTTTTTCTCGTTCATAGTTACACCATCGGTTGCAACCACATATCCCAAACAATCCACCTGTTTTACATGAAACACGCTCTGCTCCAAGGAGATGGCCATTCGGTATTCCCGTAGTCGTTGCAGGACCTTTCGAACGAGTAAAATATGTTCTTCCACTGTCTCAGAGTAGATTAGGATATCATCGATGTATACCACGACTCCCTGATCTAGGAATTCTCGCAATATCTCGTTCATCATAGTTTGAAAGGTAGCCGGTGCATTAACCAATCCAAATGGCATGATCCAGTATTGGTAATGGCCATAACGGGTTCGAAAAGCTGTCTTCCACTCATCCACTTTCCGTATTCTTATTAAGTGAAAACCGGCCTTCAGGTGCGGCTTAGTAAAGATCTGAGCGTCTTGGACCCGATCTCGCAATTCTGGCATTAAGGGGATGGGGTATTTATTGTGTACTGAAACCTTGTTCAAGCCTCGGTAGTCGACAACTAGCCGTAAGCGGCTGTCAGGCTTTGGTACAAAAAGGATTGGTGTGCCTGCAGGGGACTTGCTGGGTGAAATCTTTCCTTGTTTGAGCATATCGTCAATGTATTTCCGAAGGGCTTCTAGCTGTTTCTGTGATAACAGATATATAGGGCCCCAAGGTGGTTGGGTATCTGGTTTGAGATCGATGGCATAATCAAAGGTACGGCAGGGCGCAAGTTTTTCTGCAGTAGAAGGTCTGAATAGGTCCTGGTAATCGTGGTACTGATCTGGCAGGCGATCAATAATAGTAACTTTTTCTTCGTCAATCCTTTCAATCCTGCCTATAACCACTGCGTTGGGATCATTGATGATGAGCACATCTTCATCCCATTCTACCGAGATCCCTTCATCCTCGGGGAGGAGATGGGTTTGGCAGTCTGTGTCATCAAACCACCATGTGTCTGGGTCGGCAATATTTTTTATCGGGTGTTCTTGATGCCACCATCCAAAAGGTATAATCATTCTATACATTCCTGCCGGAGCTGTTTCGCAGGAAACGAGCTATAAGTGTTTGTTGGTTCCTATTTCCAAGTAGAGTGGTTTCGTAAAGTGTGATCCACCAGAAGAAATTGCTTCTCCAGTGAAACCCTCGATTTGGAGTGCTTCAGCCCGAGAGTGGTAAGGGATGTGAAGGTCTTTAACAAGTTGTTTGTTAATAAGGAAAATATTCTATCCAGAGTCTAACAAGACAGAGATTCGATAGCGTTTGCCGAGGATATAAATGTGGGCGTGTCCCTCAGGACAGTCATTGTGTTGTGGTTCGTTGATTATAATATCGGTTCGCTTAATGCGACCGTAAGTTTGTCGTTTACCTCGCTTAGAAGGCATCGTGGGTGTTGTATAATTGGATGTTTGTTACAACGCCCGCATTGTTTCGACCAGATAGGTCTCTTCAGACAAACTTTCTATATTAAATGATCAAAATATTTTATACTTCCGGGCAACCCACTACAAGCGGTCGTTACCCCCTGCCGAGAGGTTCCCGAAGATATAAAGCTCACTAAACGAGCCAAATCCCAACACCAAGTAAAACAACACACAAATAAATAATCAAACGATAAAAGTAAACAAAACTTATCTTTCGTGTAACGTGGTTGTCTTAGTGACTCAGTTTGTTGTTGCATAGTTTGGGTTGTGGTTGCATAAACGCGTTTTTGGTGTTTTTGAGGTTACGCGAGGTTGGGGTATAATACGTGATCATATGATTGTATTTCTGAACCCTTCGCCATGGTCTAGTTGGTGAGATAGGGGAGGCCCACCTATCATCACCCGTAGGGTCAGGCGATCGAGGCCAGTCTCTGGCAAGAACAAATGTAATTTGTACTGGTGGCACCTTGGGCCTGGGAAAGCCCAGGGGGTTTCACGACCCCTGATCCTTCTCCCACAACACCCAAGTCAAGAAAATGGGAAAACCATTCCAAATTTGGAATACCTGACCCCTTCGGGGGAAAGAAAAAGTCCTCCTTCGGGGGAAAGAAAAAGTCCTCCTTCGGTGGGTATCTCAAAAGTCCTTTCTCCGAAGGCAAAAACCCTGGGTTTCTTCTTAGGAAAGTACCCTTCCATCGGTCCCCTTACTCCATGTTCAACCGTTCTTGGAGGTGTGGTATCCCCGCATTCTGCAGCGAGAATTTTTATATGAGCGCCAAGACTTTGCCAAGGATTTCCGAAACATGCTGAGGTGTAACGTGTGTGAAAAAATATCTTCGTAATCACTTCCTGCTTGCCTTAAGAATAAGTGGTATCTGCTTGCTTCTCGAATCTAGGACGCGACTTGCTCATGTCCCTGTCATTCTTAAGGACACGGTGACATCCGCCCTAGTTTGTCCGCTAAGCAAGATAATTAAGGACTTATCGACTGAGGAAAGAAAATACTGAGATATTTTGCAACGCGTACACCAATGGCATTTCTGTATCGGATAATTCCCAGATTTGCGATGGCCTTTCTCGTCGTATTAAGTTAACCTTTGCTGGTGGTTCTTGTCGTACTTGAGGAGGTTGGTGCACTGCAAGTGTGCTAGTTCTTGGTTTACATGGTTGTTTAGGGTTTCCTCTGTTTTTGTATGCGAAGGTTGCGGCAACCAAGATTGGCTTACGGAATTTTCTCCAGGTGTGGTTGTCCATGCTGCAACAAGTGCAGCGTTTCGCCTTTTGTCGTTTCTCAACCACATAGTCCTTGATTCCGTCGTGTGCATTTTTCCAATCGGTATGTTCGTCCTTTGCAGTAGCATTAATTTTATTTTTTGCGGTGTTATTTCGAGGGGCCTTCCATCGGGAAGGTCCCTTCCCAGCTTTATTGTGCAATCCCATTTTTTTGTATTTGGTATTGAAACCTTTGTCGGGTTCTTCTCGTTTTCGCTTAGGTGGGGGTGGGTGCAGGGTTGTTCGGGATTTTGTTAATTTTCGCCTTTCGAGGAGTTCCTCCTCTTGCCTACCCACTTTTCTTAAAATTTCCATTCATTCTTCATCGGTGGCAAATGAAAAATGGGATAGGCAGCGTAATATTTCTTGAGGGAGTTTGCTTTCGACACGGACCCTCCACCCAATACCTGAGAGTCCTGCTTTGATGTTGAGATTTTCACGGAGGAGCAGGTATGTATCAATTTTGCCCTTATAACCTTTCCTGTCCATCTCATCTAGGGCTCGTCGCTCTTCCTCGATATCAATGTTTCTTTTAATAATTTCTTGTGGGAATCTCTTCCCAATTGTATAATCGGGATCTCTAGTGAAGCCTCCTATTCCACCCATGACCTGTCGATATTTCTCCGCGAAAGGGGCTACCTTGTTTCCCTTGGTTTTACCAAGCGCGAAAACAATGCGATGAGAGTCGTTATCCCATTGGTAAGGGTTTCGATAACAATAATCTTCACAGGCGGTCAGCCAGTTTCTAACATCCTGGTTCTCATCGCCTTGAAAGAAGTAAGAGGGTTCAGCCGCATTTTTATTGATCGATTTGGTGTACTGAGCTATTGCAAAAATTCTAATATGCCTCTTGTACTGGGAGATGTGTTTCTAGGAACCGATGGTCTTCGAGTATTGCGTTCCGGACATCCACCTGTTCTGCCCCTGCCATCGTTTCCTCCTTTATCATCATCGTCGTCATGGTCGCTTGTGTCTGGGTCTGGATCACCGCTACTATTACTTGGCGGTGGCGGAGGTGGTAGGAAATTTCCTCGACGGCCAACTCCCTTTCCCCTATCTTGTCTTGGAGTTAAAGCTGATCATTTATCGGGATTAGGATTATTCGGAGGAATCCAAGGATCGAATTGTCCCTGGTTCGAGGGTCCTGGATAACTGTTAGGTGGTAGCTTCGGTGTGAGGTATTCCGACAGCTAGGACCTTAATCGTGATTATATCGGAGAACTCGTTAAGAAGACACGAGTAATGTAGGCTAGATATAATGGTTTGCTTCGATATAGATCGTCGAAGTATTGGTAACGATATAAAAGTGTAGAATAACTTATTATATTGATAAGATCTCTTCTCCGTGCTTGTTGTATCTAATAGCGGCGAAGATGCTTCGATATTTATATTCCGCGTCTGAGCAATCGCGGTATACATGCTAACTCTATACTAACTAAGTACCTTGCCGGCAATTCTGTCAACAGCACCTGAGTGCGAACACTCGTAGACCCTGAAAACTCTCTCCCACACCTCTTGCTCCCATAGCCAACTTATCGGTCTGCGCTCCCATTATTCCTGATGGTGTGGAGACAACGTCAGGTGTTAGCTCATCTGTTTATCCGTTGACAACAGGGGTTACGAATTATCTTGCCCTCGTGCTCGTCAAAGGTAGTCTAACCCGCTGGACAGAAGATGGCGATTCTTCTTTGGTTGGTTCCGTCGAGAATTCCGTATGCAACTGCATCTCGTATTCTTGTCTTCCGGCATTCCACGACTTGTCCTCAGGATCGTACCTATAGGCATTTTCCCTCAGACTCCATCTTTTACCAACTTCTCCTCTGTCGATTCACCCGATCAACTTATTGGGCATAGTTACCGCCTTCATACTCTACTCGACTTTGTAGGTACGAGGGGACTAACTTTCATGCGCAACGTCCTGTTACTTTCGACCCACTCTTCCGACTGCCTGTCTTCAAGTGTCTGTAACCTTATGCGCCGTGGTCCGATTCACCTGCCTCCACTCGCATAAGGTGCCCGAAGATCTCCCCTCATATATCCTGCGAACAGGATCTGGTTGGACGGACGGCCGCGACGTATACGGTGTTATAAGATGTGTTCCATTGATAGTGGTCTTTGGTGTTGGGACGCAACTACCCAGGTGGCGAGTGATGACGCGCCGTCCCAACGCCGGGGCTGGAAGGGGGTGTTATCTTTTTCCTTCAAAGTTCGTATGCGCCAAGGTAGGGTAACTTTGCCCTGTAAATCCTTACGGGGAGTCCGTGCGCCTAACAATAACCATCACCAGCCTCTGTAGGCGGGATGGTAAAGCTGCGCTTTTCGTCATGATTTATTCTGTCCGTCAAAGCTTGTATTGTGTTTTGGAATTTCTGATTTTGTTTGTCCAGAAGCTCCTTTGCTGCTTGACGGTCTTTTTGATGCTGTTCGGCTGCATTGGCTTTTTGTTGATTTAATAGTTCGGCAGCACGGTCTTCCTGGTGTCTCAGGACTCTTTGCCATTCAGGGTCCTGTTTTTTAAGTTGTTCAGCAAATTGAGCTTTTAATGATATTACTTCGGCTTCGAATATTTTATCACGGATTTCGGAAGATTTCGCGCTTTCCTTTTGTCGTGTTTCCTAGCGGCTAAATTCTTGAGCAATAGCTATTTTTAGCCGTTCCTGTTAGTCATGCATTGCTCCTTCTAGAGTTGCTAGTGCGTTTCTTGCATCCTGGAGTTCTTTGTCAACACTTAGTTCGCCCTTTTCTAACATTGTTTGTAATAACTGTAGGTTAGTGTATTGGGCCCTAGCATCTTCCGATAAAGCTTCCTAAGCTATCAAGTTCTCGTCTTGACTTTGATTGATGGATGAAGAAATGTGTTGGAAGGCTAGTCCGATTTGTTGCTTAAGAAGTTCCATTTGGTTTGTAGTGTTTCTTGTGCGTTGACGGGAGTTTGATCTTGACCTATTTTTCTCGACACGGAATTGCGCACTATGGGAGCGACTCTGGGGGTATGTATGACTGATCCTGGATTTGACGTAGTGGTCATAGCACGGGAGGACAGGTCGAAGGAGGATGCATGAGGGGTGGAAGTATGGTCATCTTGCATAGGTTGATCGGGATCACGGATCAGTTCCGGGTGAGGAGAATTGGGGCTCACAAGGGCCCTTGTAGAGGTTAGTGATCCGTTAATTAGGAAGGGGATTTCTAACTCTCTGGTATCGTTGAGCCTTCTTACGACCCTTCGCTATAGTAGGCAAAGGGTGACGAAAGGACCCTTGTGGTGTTACCCACGAATTTTGTTTTTCAGCGTCAATAAGGTTCTGAAGAATTTTTCAATTTCGTTCCACTTGTCCAATAGCTTGTGTTGAAAGAATAATAGTCTCTGGGGTAGAAGGGCGAGACAGGCCAAGAGGTGGTGAACGAGAGGAACAAGGTAAGGTAATGCCTCCTTCCGATTCAGGTTCCCAATGGTCTAAAGAAACTGAATCTTCAGTGATCGTGGGTTCAGGTGCGACAATGGTAGCGTGTGGTGTATCTTCAAGGATGAAAAAAAGATAATAGAGGATAAAGCAGACGAGAATGTCTGCAAACATAGGAGCCTTGGTGACTGAAGAATAACAATATAGTGTTACGGGGTAGCTAACACGGTAGGATTCCGGGCTAACAGGCTGAGGATATTCGTGCCAACTGAATATAGGTCAGGAAGGCTCAAGAAGGATTATTCGATAAAGTAATAGAAGAATATCGTAACAACTTATAATATTGTTAAGGTCTCTTCTCCGTTGCTTGATGATGTTCTCAACCATCGGGGAGAGCCCTACTATTTATCCTAATGTTCATGCTACTTTGACTTCTCTAGTAAAGAAGTATCTTTCTAAGAGTTCAGTTCGTCAGAACAAAGTGCGAACACTCTTTGACCCTGAATCTTGCCCAGCTTCACTCTGAGAATCTCCCGACTACTATTTCTTCTGAGGGTGTCCCCACTCCACCAGTAGTCAGACAGCGATCTCTTCGTCCTGATAGACTATAAAGGAATATGCAGTCTAAATGCCTACATACCAATAGTATCATGAATAGGGAGTGATCAAGTCCGATATTCATTTATCAATGCATACTACGTATGCATTAGTAAGAGTAGAGAACTGCTTCGCTAATCATCGTTCCAATCAGTTAGCCCTATCTTGAAACGTGAACTCTTTGTGGTTCCTGAGTAGTCTCCCAGATCCCTCCGGGAAGTCCCTACTCAGGCAGCTTGGGTTCGGATATATGCTCTCCCCTATGGTGGCATATACCTCACGCATAATTATGCAAGCTATTCCTGCTAGGGTAATACCAGCAGGAGGAAAGTCAAGAGAGGGGCAGTAAACACCGGGCTCCCCAGCGTGCTGCCGCCCACAGACGGAGTGCGGAGAGAAGGTAACCGATGATCCATTGACACCATTATTCTTCATACTTCATCCGATGTGTGACTGACAGTTGCCATGCATATCACCGGGAGCCTTCGGGATCCCATGAGAATCCCTATCTCGTTTCAGCTGTCGAGGATTCTGGGTACATCAACAACAACCTACCCATATATCCAAGAACCCGGTAAACTAAAACATGAATCAGCGGGCGCTATGGCGACAGAGTATATGCACAATCCTGGTGTGGATCCAAGAATGTGCGAACCAAAAGTAGAGCCTACAATCTATGGCGTCGCAATGTTAAGGACTCTACCAAGTCCTGCTTGTTCAATCCAGGATGGCTACCTGATGATTTGTTGATGGTAATCTTTGACTTTGCCAGTTCTCTTCAACCTGTCAAATCCTATATCGAATTTGTAAAAGGAGAGCAGAACCGTGACAACGTCCAGGAGATCCATTGCCGACAGAGATTTTGGTCATCAAAAGATCTTAGAACCTGCGGAAGGCAATGGAGGCATGATAAGCCAGAGCGGGCTAGTGAGGCGGTTGCTGGACCTCCGAGTAAGTCATTCATCCACCCTAAGTTATGCCCCATATTCTAGTACTAGATATCGCGAGTGGCATCACCAAATTCGACTGGCGCATATTCCCCAAAAATCCACAATGACGATTCACATTGTTCCCCGAACAGGTGCCTCTCAAGGTGAGCAAGTATTCCTTGGCGATCCTTGGTAGTAGAATTACGCTGATCGGGGAATAGCCTGGGGAGTCCTCGAGTTGCCAAGGATAAAAAACCTCATTGGTGTGATATAGGAGCAACGCGCTTCGGAGGCGATTTGGCACCTGCAATATCTCATTGGCGCAACTTGTGCGGGTTGTAACCCACTATGTCTGCATCCTACAGTCCCACTCCCCCTCCGACACGTCATATTTCTCAACAAAGGTAAAGACCTTTCGGTGTGACTCCTTGCTAACGATGGCAAACATCGTCTGAATCTCATTATTCTGAAGTCATGCCTTGCGGAAACAGGGGATGACAGATTAAAGGCAGAGGACGTTGAGGGCAGACACCTATTTTTGGACAACAACGGCTGGGGTCATTCCGGGCAGGCATAAGATATAGTTGGCGACATCCAATGGGAGGATGAGGACAACGTGGACGACCACATCATCGTGAGAAATTGGCTTATGAGGTAGCAATCAGGAGAGCTCTGGGATGAAATGGAAGATATGCAGGATGACAAGGATGATGAGAGGGAGGAGGGCAAGGAGGACAACAGCCAGGAGGCCAACGGCAAGGAGGACAATGGCAAGGAGGACGACGGCAAGGAAGATATGGCGCAGAGCCAAGGGGAATCTTGGATTCCCCAGGAGCAGCAGACAATTGTTATCGATGTAAGTTTATTGTGCTTCAGCTATTGAGAGGAATACAAGACTCAATAACTGAACCACCAGAATAGGATAACAATGCAGGCCACGCTGGCCCCAGTAGGCAATCTGGTACCATAAGATTTCTCCCATTGGATGTCGAGTAGGAGGCATTGGGCTCTAATCCTATGGTGCTATTGTCTCGCTAGAAGCGGTTAGTGCCTTTAGATTCCGAGCAGCAAGAAACAGTTCTGCAGCTTATAAAGAGGATGTCTTGGATGGCTGGTTGGCTGAGAAATCCCAACCGGAGAGGAAGCGACAATGTTCGATACGATGACGGCCAGGGTAGTCCTCCGGGTAGAGTCTCTGGCATGTGGGATCAGCGTCGGGTCAGCGCTCCCACATCCATCAGCACCACAGTTGGGCCACATCCCATGATTGCTGATGCTGAGATACTTGAGCCTGCTCCCACCACACCAAATGCTGAGTTGATCCCAGTGGCTCCCAGTACGGCAAATGCACAGACTGTTCCGCCAGTACTGCAAACCCCGGCCCCTGCGCGGGAACCGCATATCACGACCTCCCCTCAGACCCCTGCATCCGAAGCTCCTGACACTCATGATGCCCCTACAGCCGTGGGCGAATCACCAAAACTCCGTCAAAGCGCCATCCATGAAGCCCCAGGGTTGCTGGCAACTGATTCTTTGTTCTGTGGACCTTCTTTTACTCTTTCATTACCTGTCTGATTGTGAAAGCTTTATAGTTTAGATGTTGAATTTTGATCCTGGGATCTTCTTAGCTTGCATAGGATATTAATCATGCTATGGAGCCCTCTTGCGTTAGAATCTTGTATGGATGGCTATTTTAAACTCTTGTGCCAGATGCCCTTTGTTCCATTGCATCTTAGACTCCCAGCCTGGCCTTAGCTAAAGTTAAACCTTTACTAGATACGGCCTGCATGGCTTTATCAATCCATAACTGGCCAAGGGCTCAGAAGGGGTCATCGAGCGACTACGGTGTGTTCTACATTCATGTGTGTTGCTTGGTCAGCTGGAGATCAGATTCCATATTTATCTTCCACTTTAGTTGTGGGCGGTGTCGTGCTAGAATTATTGTCGCTAACTAATAGATTATTTCGCTAGGGCCCCGCCTAAGGAACGCCTCCATTTCCTGCAAACTTTTAAGCCTGAAGTTTGGAATTTTAGGAGTGCTGAGAGTAGCACGATCATGGACACAATGTTTAATATTTAGAAAACAATTTTCGCAAGAGCACATCTACGTTCAATAGCATGTGATAGTAGATGAAGCGCCTCCCCCCCCGCCTTATGTCCTAGCTTATAAGACCTAACGCGTTTTCTTGAAAACAAAACCATGCAAACTCCTCCTCTTCACAAGACTCGATATAGGGTGAACTATTTCTTCCCTGCCAAAAATTAAAGTTAGATTGTGGCTAACATCAAATGATCTAGTATTCCACGATGGATTGGCAACGACAGGCAAATTTACCGAGGAGGCCGACCAATTGAGCAGACAATTGGAACAGATGCAGAGACACTGTTCTACCAGATACCATTAGATTCAGTCAGCCAAGACCTCGAGTTGGTGGGCTGAGTGGTCATAGACGCAATGTTGTACGAGATAAAATGGCATCTAGTTAGCCAACGCATCGATTAGGCAATTTGAATATGAATGGGCAAAGGCCCGACATTGTACACGACCCTGTTGCATCTGTATCGGGAATGCACCCGGAGGAATCTGGCAGCCCCAGACGCTCCTAGCCCAGCAGCCCTTGTGTGGAAGCCAATCACTGGGTGCGGGTAAGACTTGTGTTCTGGCAGGGCGGCCTAAGCATATGCGACGAACAACAATAGAAACCGGGGCAAATATCTAACTGGAGATGGAACCCGACGGGCAAGACCATATGGAAACTGTTGCTTTAAACAATGAGAGCAGTTATCAATTCCAAAACCCATGCAATGCAGAAGAAACTAGATCGGAAACCGAGATCTATGTTGATGCCTTCGACTGTTAGGTGGTAGCATTGGTGTGAGGCATTCCGACAGCTAGGACCTAGATCGTTTTATATCGGAGAACTTGTTAAGAAGACGCAAGTAGTGTAGGCTAGATGTAATAGGCTACTTCAGTATAGATCGTCGAAGTGTTGGTAACAATAAAGCAAAAACTTATTATATTGACAAGATATCTTCTCCGTACTTGCTTGTCTAATTGCAGTGAAGATGCTTGGATATTTAGATTCCGCCTCGGAGCCATCGCGGTATACATGCTAACTGTATACTAACCAGGTACCTTGTTCACAATTCTGCGAACTTCACCAGAGTGTGAACACTCATAGACCCTGAAAACTCTCTACCACACCTTTTTGCTCCCATGGTCACCTTGTCAGTCTGCGCTCCTGTTATTCCGGATGGTGTGGAGGGCACATCAGGTGTCAGCTTAGCCGAGTATCCGTTGACAGCAATGGTTACGAATTATCTTGCCCGCGGAGTCACCGGAGGTAGTCTAACTTAGTAGACAGAAGATGGCCAGTCTCCTTTGGTTGGCTCCATCGAGAATTCGATATGCGACAACGTTTCGTATTCTGGTCTTCCGGCATTACATGACTTGTTCTCGCGATTGCACCTATGGGTTTCGTCCCTCGGACTCTATCTTTTACCAACGTGTCTTTTCTGGATACACCCGATCCACTTACTGGGCATAGTTACCTCCTTCATACCCTACGCGTCTTTGTAGCTATGAGGGGCCTCAGCTTTGTGCGAAACGTCCAGTTACCTTCGACCCTCTCCTCCAACTGCCTCTCTTCAAGTGGCTGTAACCATATGCGCCATCGTCTGAGTGACCTGCTTCCATTTGCATAAGGTGCCCGGAGGTCTCCCCTCATATATCCTGCAAACAGGATCCGGTCAGATGGACAGTTGCTACATATATGCTGTTGTAAGATGTGTTCCAATGATAGTGGTCTTTGGTGTTGGGACTCAACTACCCAGGAGGCCAGTGATGATGCGCCGTCCGTATGCCGGGGCTAGAGTGGGGTGTTATCTTTTTCCTTCCAGGTTTCTGTCGCGTCGAGGTAGGGTAACTTGGCCCTGTCAATCCTGACCTAGAGTCTGTGCGCCTAACACCGACATGTCCGCGGGAACAACATCCGGCTAGTGTCAGAGGTTGTAGTCGTCTCGCAGATAGGGCAAGAGTCTGCGATCTATGTTGCCAATCTCAACCACCTCCAGATCACAGTAGGTACTTCTTGTTGGATGTAGACCACGAAATTGTCGACACATAATCGTTGGGAGAGACTACACTCCGCAGACCTGTCTGGCATCAAGTGTTGGATATTCGTCTCCGCTAGCAACCCATAGTGGTACTACATCTGGTGTCAGATGCTTGAGTCCAATAGGTGAACCAGGTATCCCACAAACGGGGCAGCCCAGGGGGGCAACAGATTCATGGCAAAATCCTATTACACGGGCTGAGGGGATCCAATTAGCACAGGCAATGGCCCTGATGCTCCGGTATACAATTTTTGATAATCCACTGCCGAACTAGGTTGCTTTGACATTTTAGATATACATGGTATGGGTAATGTTCGTTAAGGGGCCTGCCCTGATTTCCTGCCCCCTACAGGTCAATGGCTTGAGGCCTGGTGTTTTTTTTTTTCACCCAGTGCCCCAGCCCCCGTCCCGGGCCCTGCCCCATTCAGTGCCCCGGACAGCCTCCAGTCAATGAATTTTCCCCGCCAGGGGCCCTGCTTTTTCGTATATTCCCCTCTTGAACCTTGCTCTTTTGATACATGATTCAGTAATTTTATGAGCATATATCAAAAACGACATACGTCAAATTATCTATCAGGATTTATTTGCAGGGAATGATGGATATGATGTGAACCGGAATAATTCACAACACCCATTGGACATCCTACTGGCCTTGTCTAGGAGCCCATATCCTCTTCGCCGGCCATACACCTAATTCATACGCCCAATTCATATCCTCTTTTCACAGGCTCAAATCATACACCCTATTTATAATCCTTATTCATCCGCCAATAGTATATGCCTAAATCATACACCCAAGCCATAGGCCCAAATGATAGCCCCAAACCCGACACCCAAACCATAGCCAAAACCATAGCCAAAACCATATATCCAAATCATACGCCCAAATCATAACCAGAGTCGTGCAATAGAGTTACTGTGTTCAGAGTTCACATAGCGAAATGGTAAGGTTAAACAAAGGGTGTATTTACAAGTATCAGGCAACAAGTATCCGAACATGAGACATTTGACATATATGGTAATTGGTCTGTGTGCCATACGTCTCATGTTCAGATACTTGTTGCCTGATACCTGTATAACAATAAGAGTTCTATAAATGGTAATTATGGTAAGTTAGATGTGACTCAGAGGTTTGAGTTAGTGGTATGATTTGTGTAAAAGTAATAAAAGACTGGCCTGTCCCTCCCACCAGATTGGGGCCACACAATGGACTGAGATAAAACAAGAAAAATGAAAGTCATAACAATTGAAAATAAGAGGTGAATTAAGAGAAAGAAAAACACAATCCCCGAATATGCTAAGGGTGTTGCACTCCCACCAGCACCAGCTCCTCCTCTCCCACCACCACCCCTGCAGTGAGTTCGCATTGTACCACTACCACCGCTCCAACGACTTCCAATAGAGCCCCCAGAGCGCCGACGAGCTCCACTCCAACCACTCCAACCCCGACAACAAGTTGGCTGAACTGGCGTCTCCAGGGTACGACTACTAGCCGCGGCCCCAGACAGCCCTGTTCCAGCGGGGTGTGTAGGGGTGCCTCCGACGTGCCCTGTCACCACCCTACGACTACTGCCACCACTCCCCCAGTACCCACATGGCCGGTATCATGGTCTCCCTGGGCACCTCTCACACCACCTTCCTCACTACCACTACCATCTCTCATACCAGAACCCATACCTCCAACCAAACTTCCTTATAGAACAACTTCCCCTGCATCCCCCGTAGTACGACTACTACCAGTGTGGCTACCACTCCCAGAGCCACCATACAAGCGAGGGCGTACAGGTGTACGAGGATGGTCGCTGTCTTCACTGTCGCTGTCACTATGGTCATTGGCAGGGGGTGAATCATGGCAAGAACCTCCGTGGCGATGGGGCGGGGCACCATCCTGCGCAGGTGCGAAGCGTACCTGGCAGGAGGAACACCACAGGGACAAGGTGCACCACCGGGACATAGAGCACCCCCAGGAGGCGCAGGAGGAGGTGCACCAGAGGGACCAGGAGGAGGAGGTGCATCCCCAGGAGGAGAAGGTGAATCCCCGGGAGGAGGAGGAGAACGAGGTGCACCCTCGCGAGCACTGCCGTCCTGATTTAGATGACGTCTCATCTCTTCACAACTGGTACCATCTGGCTGGCCAGCCATAACATTCATCATATCCTCAACTAATGTCAGGTCCTAGACAATAAGGGTAATGCAACCAGCATGTGCCTCACCCAGGGCTCCAGCTATGAACAAAAAATTAGTAAATCAGATAATTATACTTGGAAAGGAACACAACTTACCGGTCATTGTCATCACCAGGAAGTCTTCCCCTGCCACCTGAAGGCATTCAACAGCCAATCTCTGCCAACAGAATTGTGGCTCGAGTGCCAAATCCGACACGATCCCTTGGCAAATACGATAGAATGGGGCCTTGGGAATCAGGTACCCACGATCGCGGCGATACTTAATAATTCATTTCCACCCTCTTCGTTGGATAGCCTGCCAGCTGCTTGACCCGACCAACAACCCTCCCAGCTCTTTTCCACCCGTCTTGCAGCCTAACATACGATCATTTGCGTGACCTTTGGGAGGCATTGAGGAGGACTTACTGTTTTGGTGTTTGCTTGGTTGTTGTGTTGACGGGCAGGTGCGTGAGGAAGGAGGTTCACAGGAAATGATAGAAGTGTTTTTGCTCAGATCAAGTTAGACGCAGAATGATCTTTGGTGTATAGGCGACTGGGATCTGCTTCCTTGGGCGATGTGTATTTGTGTTTATGTGTATTTGTGCATATGTGCATTTGTGCGTATGTATACTTGTGCGTATGAGTCTTTGTATGTATGTGTATAGACCCTATACCTTCCCTGATAGCTGAGTCGGATATTAGGGCTTGCCAAGAGGAAGAAGTGTGTTTGAGAAGAGGTGGGTAAAGAGGTATTTTATACCAGCGCAATAAACATAGGGTATTTGATGAGGAGTGCCTTTCAAGCCCCCTCGTTATTTGTTTTCGGCAGTCCTCTGAAGTTTAGGCATAAATTGATTCATGATGTCTTGGTGTTGAGTATACCACAGTTAAGGTTAATAGGGCATGGGTATATGCATACACTTGAATTGTACGATGGTTAAAGTCACGTAAGACTGCAACCTCTAGTCTACCATAACAAGGAATGTACAATCCCTTCCATCTAGAAATGGCTTGAAAATGTTGTACTAGACATTGTATGTTTCCAAGATGTTATATCTTCCCTGTCCATGTATCAAGTGTACATTTGAAGTCACAAAATGAGCCTGGATAGTATGCCACTCCCATCTTCGCTCCAAACCGCAAAGACATAGCTCGTCTCGGTAAATTCCTTTCTCTAATAGTAGGAGGGAAGCAATTAGCAGAAGGCTTGAATCTATGGGGTCATTCATATCATACTTAGTGGTTGAGTAGGGCTTTGGTTAGGCCACCACAGTAGAGAGCAGGTCTCGATGAGTGACTGCGGGTAGACTGTAATGATGTTTTCAAGACGTTAACTAACCTTTTTTTTCTCTTTAAGAGATAGCAAATTAACTCCTCTTCTTTCTCACCACCCTCTTATCTTCTCCATCCACGCTCTTGCCATCAATACAATCTACAGGTTGCTCTGCCCTCTGCGCTGCAATTGCGCTTTTCCTTTTCATACATTACAGAAGCACACTCTGCAGTTTAAACCAAAAAAAGAAAGAAAAGAAAAGAAAAGAAACACCTACAGCTCTTGGCCCACCAACCCAGATACTCCCCTCTACAAGTAGCATGCTCTCTACTTCCCTTACTCTCTCACCTACATCGGAGGCCATGGTGGCAACAGGTCTCTGCATAGATTAATTATGCCCTGGTCCCAAACAATGAGTTAGCCCCCATCTTCACAGTGGTCTTCTCTCCTCTGCTCTTTTATCACCCTTCAAATCATATGCGGAGTTCATATGAACAAATCATAGGCACAAAATTATATGCACAAATTATATATACTGACTGACATTGATGAATGGAATACCTGTTTCCCCGAGCAATGTCATCTGCTTATAAGTGGAGGCCTCTTCTGGCAGGCGCTTTGGGGCACTCAGTGAATCCTGAGCCCATCTGCCGGAATGAAGATAGGGGTAACCTTGCACCCTTGGAAACCGCTTTTGAACGTTCAAGGGCGAACTGAGGCAATCGCCTGAAATAACGCCGTGATTTTGCCTGAAGATATGATGAGTACCATGCGCTTGACGACGAGACCAAAGCCCATGTGGATCAGGAGATAATCAGGGAGGAAAACAAGGTCCTGGAGCTGGAAGGGGTGGCAATCCTGGCAGATTGGTGGCGATACTATCCAAACCAGTTTGGCGACCATGGTTTGCCACTGGTGAAGCCGCAACCCCTATCAAAGTTGATTCTCCACCGAATTCCCAAGTATCGCCTGTATTTCCGTCACCAAAGATGAGTCCTGCAGCGCGAATGGTGAGTCTGCTTGACCGTGTGGTGAAGTGACCGAGAGGCTCGTCAACTGGGTCTGCATTTGTACCGCCTTCGGGGCCATCGGATCCCGGGATGTGTCTTCACGGCGCACCCCCCAGCTAGCGATTCGGGAGCGCAGTCATCAACTCACAATAGCTGGGGCCCCTGTATCCCCTACAGGTTCCCCTGGTGGACGTTCTGTGGCTTTGGCGAGGGCAGGTACATGCAATACATGGAGCACAAGGGAGTCTATCTCACATCGCACCAGGTTTAGGATAGGACTAGGTTGACTGAGGAGAAACTCCGGGGCTAATATTCCACAGTCAAGTAAGTAATTTTAAACCTTGCCTAATTAACTTAGAGATGTTGTTACTAATATTGAGTGTTGTTTAGCGAGGACAGGGCCCTTGATGCCTATCGGCGATGACAACGGTATTTCTCAGTACAGATTGACGGTAGAGTTCGTTACCGGACGGGGCAGGACTGGTTTTCACACGCAAGGCCACGCCCTTACACAGTGCTGGGGGGGTTATTTTGGCTGTGATTCCCGCCACGCCCCCGTCCAGGGCGAGTACCCACTTAGTACCTGGACGGGGCCCGTTTCTCCCTACCTGTTTGAACGGAGACCCATGTGGTGAACGGATAGGGCCATGAGCAGGGGCAGGGAACCCGAAAGAAACATGCCTAGCCCCGGGCCGTTCAGCCAGGTCGGGCGGGGAATTGGGTTGGGCCCTCTTACAAACACTGATTGACTGAGGAGGATATGGAAGGAGATTTGGACCTGACCGTTCGAGAGGATGAGCTTGATGAAAAGTGTAGACCTTTGATTCATTTGGTGAAGCCTGTTGAGTGGCTTGGGCTAAATGCGGAGGTCAACAAGGAGTGGGAGGAGGATGAAGAGGATGAAGATGTCAATTTTATGGACCTAGATGAGTCTGGTGATAACGGTGGCAATGGCTCTGAGGATTCCGATAAGGCCTCTGTGGAAGAGGAGATTGACGAGGACGACAATGAGGATGTGCAGCGCGACAGGAGGATGTGGAGGGCTGGGAGGAGGGTGATGATGATGTCCATGAGGGAGGAAGGGGAAACCTGTGGCTCAGGTTTGGGAAGTAGGATGGGAGACCTAGGTCGGCGTGACTCTGCATCTTCCGCTCCTGGTCTGTACTGTAATGTGGGTGAAGAGGGTTTCCTTGCTAGCACGCAAGAGATTGGAGAGAGGCTGCTTGGGCGGGCTATGACACCCAAGGATTTCTTCACAAGCCCGGAAGACCAACAGGACAGCATCGAAAGTATTGTCACCAAGAGAAAGCGCTTTCTTGCCGGCAATGCCCGTCTTATCATTGATCTCGAGGCAGCCGCTAGGAAAGACGCAGAAGAACAAGGAATTGACATTGAGGAGATGGATAGAATTGACCGCGAGATGGATAGGCAGGCCCT
>Ga0307509_10004386_pt1 | contig 20429 bp, 22 predicted proteins | sample 10_EM_MG_FD_202245 | JGI IMG/M metagenome (GOLD analysis project Ga0307509, IMG submission 202245) | Populus trichocarpa ectomycorrhiza microbial communities from riparian zone in the Pacific Northwest, United States - 10_EM | ecosystem: Host-associated > Plants > Roots > Unclassified | place... | reverse complement strand
GGGCGTGTTGTTTGTGTTTTTTTTGTCATATTTTTGGTTGGTTTGTGGGGGTTGTGGGGGGGGGGGGGGGGGGGGGGGGGGGTCGGAAAAAAATGTTGGATGGGTTTGGTGTGATGGGCGGATGTATAGTATTGAGGTGGAAATGTTCGCGCCCGGGGTTGGGGATCGGGGGTCGGGGGGGGGGAGTGTTCGGGGGTGGGTAACGCGTGGGAATGGGGGTTACCCGGGTTGTTGTCGTGAGGTGGCACGTGATTGGGAAATTCCCTGAACTTACGGTATTATACTACCGGTACTGTTTGTGGACTGCCTTGGATATATCAGAAGCTCGCCTTATTTCCCACGAGCATTTTCTCTTTTTCTTTCCTCTTTTCTTTCGTTCTTTCTTATCAATTTTCCTTCCTTCCCATCTTTTTTGCTTTGTTTGATTATTCGCTTGCGGCTTGTCGTGACTGACATGGCTGCTGCTGTCGCCGCTGTCTGGCCTGCTCACCCAATTACGGTACGGATGCGTTCCGGTTTCCTCAAATACCGTACGGTAGTCCTCTGCTGCTTCGAACGGACAACCCTCCCCATCCCGGTCTGGACGGCCTCCTCACGCTGCAACCTTTTCCCCGTACTCAAGTACAATCGCTATCGTAACCGCTGGAAACGCCAAACCTGAGATTGGAGCGGTAAGAAGGGTTCTGGTGGTATTTTGGGTGTTCCATTTTTACGACGTAGCACCTCTCCCCAACCGCCGGAGAAACAGGCGAAGTCGAGTTCCAATAGCGGTGGCGGCCTCTCTAATACAATATTTTCTAGTAGTAATCCAAGTACCCGCAACCAATCCTCACCCTTATCGCCCTCGGCGGCTCGTACCACAACCTTGGCAAGAGTAGACCCCCGAACAAACCCACCATACTGCTGCTATAATTTCATACGTACAATGGGCTCCGACAAGAAGCGAAAACGCCCTCAAGACCCAGATCCGGGCCCGGCGGGAGGGGGTGGAGCAGAAAAATCACTCGAGGCCGCAAATAAAAGGCCGAGACCCGAGCTTTCGCCAGCTGCTTCAAAACCTGAGCTAGCAAAGCGATCAACACTCCATGCTTCAAAGGACGAAGAAGCATCTTTTCCAAGAGGCGGTGGCTCTATTCTTACTCCGCTGGAGTTCAAGCAAATATCCAATGACGCTGCAAAAGATGTCCTCTTCGAATCTGAGAATATGAAAGCCAAATCAACTAAGAAGAGGAAGAAGAGGCCGGTGAGAGAGGGATTGGGGGAATCCAAGAGAAGTGAACAAAAGGGGGTTAAAGCGGAGGGATTGAGCTATAAGGTTGGTCTTTTTTCATCAAAAATAATAACTACGAGCTTCTAATCACTTCGCAGAGACTACTACCGGGAACACTTGTGCTTGGATGCATCTCCCAGATTAATCAAATTGACCTCGCTCTTTCATTGCCAAATAATTTGACTGGCTTTGCTCCTCTTACATCTATTTCAGAGACGTTGAGCAAGAAGGCTGAGGCTTTAGTCGGGGATAGCGATCAGGACGGAGAGGAAAAGATTGAATCAGCAAAATCGGAATCTAGCGAGGATGACCTTGACCTCATGTCTATGTTCCAGATCGGGCAATATCTCCGAGCGTATGTCGTATCTTCTTTAGAACCCGCCAATTCGAAATCTTCCTCTGGGTCTAAAAATATTAAGAAGCGGATCGAGCTGTCCTTGGATCCAGTTATGGCCAATAGCAGCCTTACAGCTGCTGAGCTAGTCGTTGGATGTACTGTCCAGGCCTCTGTCACAAGTGTGGAGGATCACGGTCTCGTTATGAATCTGGGTATTGGGGATAGTCTCAAAGGGTTTCTCCCATCCAAAGAGCTCGGGAAGGGCCGTTCGGTGACAGACGCAAAGGAAGGTCAAGTGATGCTTTGCACAATCATCGGGCTCTCGTCGAATGGTAAAATCGTCAAACTCTCGGGGGATCTAGAACAGAAGCCAAATAAGAGGGGTAAATACTTTGGTGGGAAGGCAGCTTGGTGGCCGAGTTCTGCGCCCACAATTAATACATTTTTGCCTGGAACTGGCGTTGAGGTACTCGTTACAGATATAGCAAAGGGAGGCAAAACTGTTGGGATTGCGGGCAAGGTTATGGGACTTGTAGATGCTACAGTGGACTTCTTTCACGCTTCTGGCTGGGAGGAAAAGGGTATTGAATCCAAGTTTAAGGTTGGAGAAAAGGTTAGCTGTTCAGGAACGTCCCCCCCTTCTATATAGCCTCTCTAACCTTCTTTAGATCAAAGCACGTGTCATTGCTACCTATTCCGAACCTCGAAAGCTCGCTCTCTCAATCCTTCCCCACATCCTTTCATTTACTCGGCCAATTGAGAAAGAGCCCACAACTATCCTCCCAACAGCCACCATTATCAACTCTGCAAAGGTTCTTGGTGTCGAACCCAAAACCGGCCTATTGCTAGACGTCGGTGTTCCCGGTATTCCTGGCTTCGTCCATATATCTCGGGTCTCAGAATAGCGATAGCAAAATCGATGTTCTATCTGAAGATTCTGGTTTATATCGGACCGGTTCAGCCCACAAGGCCAGGGTAATTGGTTATAACTCTATGGATGGCCTCTATCTTGTTAGTATGGAGCAGAGGGTTCTCGATCAACCCTTTTTAAGGGTGGAGGATATAAAAGTTGGTGAAGTCGTGAAGGGGACTATTAATCGAGTCCTAGATAGTGGACGTCTTATCGTAAACTTATCTGAAGGGATCACCGGAATGGTGGATGAGATTCACCTAAGTGATATCAAACTCAAGCATCCCGAAAAGAAGTTTAGGGAGGGTGTTGAAGTAAAAGCAAGGGTGATTTTTCCCCCCCACTGCCCCGGGCCAATTTCCAACAATACTAATTGATGAATAGGTTTTGGGAGTTGATACTTCAAAGAGGAGAGTGAGATTGACCTTGAAAAAGGCCATTGTCAACTCTGACGCTCCAATAATATCATCTTATGAGGATACAACTCCTGGCACTCGCTCGGTTGGTACCTTGGTTAAAATCCTACCATACGGGGCCATTGTAAGGTTCTTTTCAGATGTCTGTGGCTTCCTCCCCGCTTCCGAAATGAGCGAAGCATATATCCGGGACCCCCGTGTGTACTTCACCGTCGGCCAGCCTGTCAATATTCGTGTATTGTCCATGGACCCTGCAAACCAAAAGCTACGAGTTTCCTGTAAAGGGGAAGTGGAAGAGGAGCCCGATATTGAAATGACCGATTCATCGGTCATTTCAATATCGGGCTCCTCTTCCTCTTCCTCTCCGTCGTTGGGTCTCACTACTGGGGGATTCGACTGGTCCGCAAGTATCCTAGACAAACGCGGCCCTGATACCGATTCTGAGAGGGATACCAACCTCGGAGAGGAGAGGCACAAAAAGAAGCGCAAGAAGGCCCAAATCAAGGAAGATTTGACGGGAAATCTAGCGGCAATAGAACCACAATCCGTCGCTGACTTCGAACGCCTTCTCCTTGGAGACCCTAACGACTCAAAAATGTGGATCATGTACATGTCATTCCAACTACAGCTGAACGAAGTCGAGAAAGCTAGAGGAATTTCCGAGAGAGCTATTAAGACTATCGCCCTTCGGGAGGAGAAAGAAAAGCAGAACGTTTGGATCGCTATGCTAAATATGGAATCCATGTACGGCACCGATGAGACTCTCGAAGATGCCTTCAAGAGGGCCTGCCAGTATAACGAGGCCCAAGGCATCCATGAGAAACTAGCCAGTATCTATATCCAAACCGGCAAGACTGAGGTATGATATTTCCCGATTAAAAGCTCCCGCCACAAACACCTGACTCCATGACTCCAGAAAGCAGATGACCTCTTCAAAGTAATGATCAAACAATTCAACCAAGATCCTAGAATCTGGATAAACTACGCCGACTTCCTTCTCAGCAGCAAGCAGAACCGCGAAGCCGCCCATTCCCTCCTTCAACGTGCGATGCAAGCACTCCCACAAGGCCAGCACAAAAACCTCATTTCCAAGTTTGCCAATTTGGAATTCCGCGGCGGTGACCCTGAGAGAGGACGAACACTGTTTGAGAACTTACTCGCCGCTTTCAAAAAGAAGAGCGATTTGTATAACATGTTCTTGGATATGGAGATCAAGTACGGAAGCGAAGATGATGACGGAAAGGAGGGTGTCAGAGATTTATTCAAGAGGGCTCTCGCTGAGAAGGCTTCGGCTCGTCAAGCTAAGGCTCTTTTCAAGAAGTGGTTGGAGTTCGAGAAGAGCAAGGGAGATGAGAAGAGTGTTGAGACTGTGACAAGAAAGGCGAGGGAATATGTCGAGGCGAAGAAGGGGACCTGATTCGATGATGGAGGGTGTGTCCTGTATCATACATAACTATAACTGGTTTAAACTGGAGGTCTTCACGGAAATTCCGACTCTTTTATCATCAATGTGAGAATAATAGACTTGATGGCGACTGGAATAAAACCTTGAATTTACGCGTTGCTGTATAATAAACAACAGGGGAATATTCCAGTCTACATGTAGAATGTCAATGGAGTAAAAAATACAGCGGAAACAATATCTTAGCACTTGGATATCATATGATATGTGCTCCCTTCGCGACCTTTTTAATAGGTAACGCTAGCTACCATAATACAGAAAATGCCCAGAGGAGGCGGCGCCCACAGCAGAGCCCTTCCAAATTATAAAAAGGGAAAAGCAAAGGTCATCACGAATGTGTTAACTAAATGTTTGATTGATCTATCAACAATAGTACCTTAGCGAAAAGCCCCAACAGATTCCCACAATTCTATCCAACCCAAATACGACTTTTCCAGGGGATCACTTGCACACCCAAATATAGGATGAAAGCTTCCCAGGGTGATGATAGATCCAGAAGCCACTACCTTACAGATGGTTGTAGCGCCATCTCTAGCCATTTCATGCAAAGACTAGGAGGGAGAGGGAGAACGAGTTGAGGTAGGTAGGGGTTTTGATAGGTGACAGTAGCCTTCGGTAGACCTTTTTTAGAACTCGAAAGAACTCAACGGGCAGTTCTTCCAAAAACGCGACGGTTCCACTATTCTCGGAGTTTTTTCTTCGACCACCCACGCCGTTTGTGGGAGCACTTGAGAATCTCAATCGTAACTAGTCATCCCGACCTGACTTGCAAAGGCCGTAGAGACGCTTCTAACATCGTCGTCTAGGTCTCCGCGCCTCCCTAGCCCAAGGCCGACTCCTCCAACGCTGCTGCCCCCATAAACACTCCCTTCCACCCCGGTTTTATATCCTCCACTCAGATCAATCCCCATACCCATTCCGGACCCCGCTCTGCCACTCTCAACATATCTCTTCAATCTATCGCTCTGGCTCAGGCTTGTCGACTTTCCTCCAATCGCGCTACCACCGGCAACCGAATTTGCGGAGGAACCTAATGGAACACCCCCGCCACCAGTGACAGAACTAGCACCTGCAATTGATGACACATCTGCCTCGCTGGGCGCAATTGTAGATGGTGCTGCGCCGCGGGAAAGGGCGGGCCAATTATCCATAGCGAACCCTCTGAACATTGGTGGAAAAGCGCTGGTAACCGCGACGGAATGGACCGAGCTAACATCATCGGGTATGTAGCCTATCACGCTTCCAGAGTCGTTGTACTCGGGCTGCCTGGCTGGAGGCTTGATGGGGCTCGGGGCATTTGTAGCGGCCGGACCAATACCACCCGGAAGCCTTGAGCCAGTAGGGACGCCTCCATTGGGTGCAGGTTGGTATGCCATCTGGTAGCGTTGGGGACCGCGATAGGTCTGTCTCGGTTTCGAAAATTGGATCAGAGAAACCTGGAGATTGCTCAATGGCCCTTCAACTAAACAATTTTTATCTTTATAGTGGAGCAAAAGATAATGCCACAAAGGATGCTTCGATAAAACTTTCGGATTCCCAAGAATGACTACTCCAAATTTAGCTCTCGTCAAAGCCACGTTAAGGCGCCTAGGGTCGTTTAAAAATCCAATCCCTTGGTGGTCGTTAGATCTAACACAGGAGAGAACAATGTAATCCTTTTCTCTGCCCTGGAATGCGTCAACGGAGGCAACCTCGATTTCTTTGTAGAGTTCTTTGCGCAAAGCCCCATTGGTCTGCATGGAAGAGACAATGTATGAGCGCTGGCCTTCGTATGGTGTGATGATACCAATTTGGGATGGTAATACACCAGCCTTGAAAAAGCGAGTGATAATCTTCTCGCAAGCGGACGCCTCGGTACGATTAAGATAACTAGTTCCACTGGCGGAAATTTCTTCGTTACCCAAGTTGCTCCAAAACATCATTGGCGTGTCTGCTACTGGCCACGGAAAGTCGACGTTTCTCCTCAATCTCTCCTGAGTGGTAACACCGTTTTGCAAGCTCCCTTCGTAGAACATGTTGCTGGGAAATTCCGATAGACAGGGGTGCATTCGATATTGGACATTCAATCTGATAGGGGCGCATCCTAAGATGACCAGGCGTTCAAAGAGAGACTGGTGTAGACCAGCACGGGCTGCTTTCTTGTTCATAATAACCGGACCAAGCTGCTGATGGTCACCGACTAGAACAACTTGCTTACATCCAAGGACCAAAGGGATCATGCATTCTGGTTCAGCGGCCTGGGTGCTCTCGTCGATAAGTACAGTTCGGAATTTCAGCTTCGCAAGTCTAGGATCACCGGCGCCAACACAGGTGCAACAGATCACATCGGCATTTGTTAATATTTCCCGCTCGGCATTGCGGGTAAGATGTTTGAACTTCTTTTCATCTTGTGAAGAAAGTTCACCTAACTCGTTTTTCAGTTGTCCAAGCTTGACGAGTTCCACATTAGTATCATTCAGGCGGACCTGCTCATGCAGAGAAAGGAACGAAACAGGTGAATCGACATCTTCACGGGACTTTGCCGTAATCCGAACAACCTTTAATCCGGTGCGATGTATCTTCTCAGTCAATTGATCCACGGCGACGTTCGAGGGCGCGCAGACAAGGACTTGACCGACGTTTGTCTTGGCGAGATGGTATACGATCGTCGCTGAGGTGACCGTCTTTCCTGTTCCCGGAGGTCCTTGGATAAGGGAAAGTGGCTTAGACAACACACTCTTGACAGCATGAACTTGGCTCACGTTCAATTCGGGAAGACCAGGTACGGAAAACCGCCTCGGCATACTTGTTTTAAGAGGAGCAGCCGCAACAGCGTGGCCAAGCAGACGGTGGTAAATATATCCACTAACACTCATCTCGTCCACTGCAAAGCTCTTCATTGCTAACTGCATCCTGTCAAAGCTTGTAGCTTTCCAAACATAATCAGCACAGAATGCATGAGTGCACTCGGTGGGCACTGATTTATCCCCTCCGTTGCGCCGAAGTTCGAGGGTGACCTCATCGCTCTGGTTATTCGGAATCTTGATAACATAGCCGACACCCTCCCAATGGGGCCTGAGCTCGCCTATGTAACGTAGACGCATCTCATCCCCGACGGCAAGCTTAACGTCGCCAAGTTCAAGTTTGGGAAGAACGAAGGATGCCAAATGCTTGTTATTCAAACCTAAGTCCCAGCGCACAATCAAGTTATCCTGGCTCTGAGATTCCTTCAGTTTTCGATCGTAGTCCGCCTCAATCTTGACGAGAGGGCCGAAAACATTCTGATACTGGTATGCATCATCATAACGGAGCAAGACTGGTGCAGGTTCATCATCAACACCGGCACCTTTCTCTAGATCAGCGACAGTGGCACTAGCGTTATCTTTCCATAGTTCCTCTAATTTGCCGGTCATTTGGAGTGATAGATGACGGGCCCGCAATTGTTCAGCATCAGTGGGAGTCGATACGAGCCATGGGAGGAACGAGCGGTCCTCGATCAAGGGCTGCCAGCGAGAAGTGTCCCAGTTCATATCTTTATTAGACGACATAGCCGCACACGGCTGCCGGCATAAAAGAACGACGACAGTATCGGACTTTGCAGGTATGAATCCGAGTAGAAAAACATTTTTGGTCCCACAATTGTAACACTCAAGAGTTGTGTCACCAAGAGATGATTGAGGGTGAAGTGACACTTCCTAAAGAAAAAAACATCAGAATCTAAGAGAGCAGGTGCGAGCAGAGTAGTGATTTTACCTTATGACGAGCACGAACAAGATGATTGATAATGTGAGAGGACGAGGTATTACCCCTAGCACTGCAAAACCATTTATTGCAAGCTAGACATTTCACAACGCAGGAGGGGGAATGTATCCCACAATATCTATACATCGTATCAGTATACACTGAGATATGAACAGAAAACGGGGGGGACAAACGCGCAGGCATGTGCGGGCAGCTCAGTCTCAACATCTCTTGAATCGTTAATTCCAAGCCCGTCCGTTTCTTCTCCATAATTTCTATCACCAACAGCGGAGCGACCGACGGGAACACTGGCTAGACTCAGCGTCTCATCAACAGTTTCCTCATCGTCATCGTGGCGCCGAGCTTTAAGGTCATAGACAGAGGCAGTATCAATAGTTGATGCGGTATCATCGAAATGATTCCCTACAATAAAATTCAATAAGTTATCCTTTGCTCCGTTACAAATGCACCAAGGTTCTCTAGGCTGCGTGGGGTGGAGAAGGACGGTGTAATACCTAAATGTGTGTAGACACCGTCCATGTCGAAATATCGGCAGGATCGCTCAAATCAAAGTGGGGTGCCTAGAGTGCGGCTTGCCCTGCGTTTGGCGAGAGCTTCTATGTATTGCCCAAGCTGGGAGCGAGAGAGAGTCTTGACTGGCGGCTTGAGTTCTGGTAGGGAGTTGTAAGGCGTATGGAGCGCTGATTATCAGATATTCTGTGTGTTCTGTTCTCTGTGGAGGAATGTAGGAGCTGAAGGCGAAATTGTTGTAGGAGCTGCGACAGACTGCCTGACGAAGGCAACCCTTGTTGTCTTCTTAGGACTACAGGGGGATATGGTTACCCGGCTATGTGCTACATTGAATTTACGAACCAAAAAACCTCTATCCTCGCAGTGCCTCGATTTCACCCATCAACTAGAAAAAAGTCAGAGGAAGAGCTCCCCGACCTTTAACCATGGTAAGTCCTAATTCCTCTGGACTCTCATAGTAATAACTCCTAATTAGAATTATCTCTAGATTAGAAGAAACGCCCGGGAGAGGTTCGTCTAACGTTTAATTCCTCACCTCAAGTCCCTTCGGAACCCCACTAAGTTTGTTTTTGATACATCGCAGGCGCGATTTTATCTATCGCAAGCAGCTTGAGCTCCAAAATGCTCAAGTCGCCGAGAAAAGATCGAGACTAAAGGCTGCCCTTGCCAGTGGAAAGGTTCGTTTCCAAAATTCAAATAAATAAATCAAACCCGTCCGGTTTACAAAGGCTGGCCTCCTAACTACAAGGCAACTCTCTAGCCACTCCCGAAAGAAATAGTAGACGATGTCCAACTCCGAAAAGATTTTAAATATGACGAATCCCGAGAAGCAGATGGTGACGAGGCAGCCCAAGTTGACGACGAATATGCAACACTCTCGGGCATCGTAGATCCAAAGATCCTCATCACCACCTCCCGTGACCCCTCATCTCGCCTCCTCCAATTCTCCAAGGAAATCCGCCTCCTACTGCCCAACAGTATTCGACTAAACCGCGGTAATGCCGTCCTACCCATCCTCTGTGCTTCCTGTTTATCAACCAGTACCTCCGACATGATCCTCCTGCACGAGCACAGAGGTACTCCTACTTCTCTCACGATATCCCACTTCCCGCATGGTCCCACCGCGCTCTTCTCGCTGCACAATGTTGTCTTGCGTCATGATATTCCTAATTCTAGCAGGGGGACTGTCAGCGAGAGTTACCCACATTTAATCTTCGAGGGGTTCTCCACGCCGCTGGGGAAGCGGGTCGTTACAATACTAAAGCATCTCTTCCCACCAAGGGAAGCGGGGAGGGCAAAGGAGGGGAGTAGGATCGTTACCTTCGCTCTTACTGAGGGGGATTACATATCCGTTCGCCACCACGTTTATGTCAAGACGGGGTATAATTCGGTTGAACTGGCGGAAGTAGGCCCTAGGATGGAAATGAAGGTTCGTTGTTTACGCCATGTCCCCGGTTTACAGGATGGTGATAGTTATTGACAACATCTCTAGCTCTTCGAACTACGCTTAGGGACAGTGGATAATAAAGACGCTGATTACGAATGGAGATTGTCTAATTACACGAGGTTTACCGCACCACCACTCCTGATATCTGAACTTATCACTAATCTGATTACTCGTTGCTAAATAGGACTGCGAGAAAGAGAGATGTTCTATGAAGTTTCTTTCCAATGGGTTTGGCTCTGGAGTTTTGTTTGCGTACAAAAGTTTCTCAACTGTAATATATTTTTTGTTTCAATAGGGATAAGAAAATAGTAGTCGATTGATTACGTGATTGAATATGTCAGGCTTTCCTATTGTTTCATTGCCAATAGTGCGCCTGGAGTCCACATAATTCACACCTATTTTGTGTTATACCCTCCGTTGGCCTCTAAAGCTCGGGCTCTTCTGGGCGGAGTATCGCGGTGCCGGCATCTTTCATTTCCCAATTTACGGAATTATACAATGTGTTGCAGTGCTATAGGTTTTGGTGCACGTATTTACCACTCGTATAAACCCCGGCCCCGATATGTACGAGTACAGTACAGGAGGACTTGTAAGGTACAAGCGCCATAAGGTAGAAAAATTAGAGTGAAGACTTACACAAACATGACCCCAACCAATCATTTCAATAGCGTGAAAAACTTTATATAGAATATAAAAAGAAAAAAACGACAAGATAAGCAAGTAAGTAAGGCGGTTTGACAGAAATATGCTCGAGTAAGATCGAGGAAACAAGTAACCGGACGCCCCCCGAAGGACAAATTTGGGGCACTACCCACGCGGTAGTTCGAGCGAGCTCTACCTACTATCTAGAGTACATTGTCATCACGACTGAAATGGCCGGTATCGGTAGTGTTGTTATAGAAATGATGGTTGGAGCGGGAATATAAGGAATATGTATTGTAGATGGTATCATAGGAATTATAGGAATGGGAACCGGTATGTAATGTCGGAACCATGGAGTTTGGGAGGATACGCTGTGTTAGGGAACTTTTTACATACCAATTGCGCTACTGTGTTCTATTAGTGGTACAATGTGAGATGCTATAAGGGTTCACTTTGGATTTCGCGGCCTAAACTGCAGACAGCTTCCAACGAGTGAGCAACCATGATGCTAAACATCACTTGGATTCAGGTAGATGCCACAACCTTCCAGAGATGTTATCGGCTCCAGGAACAATGCGAGTTTTTTGTCTTCGTAATATTCATGTTAAGTTATGCGTCTTTGTTGGCTTCAGTGTTTTCATTCAACGCTCAAGAGCACACTAGTACATCGCCTAGGTTTCCCAGTATTTCCAGCATTTTCTGAAACCTTAGCATCTGGGCGGTTTCTTACGCTTACTACTGTGCCAGCGAGGTATGGGCTAGTACTTTCCCCTAGCCTTCTAGTGCGCGACGATGCATCTTCTCCACTCCCCCTGCATTCCCTTGCAGTATTTACCCAATTTAACTTACTCACACAGGACAAAGTGTGAAGGTGGTTGTTGCCATGCTAGGCGCTATCCATATCTTCAAGCTAATGACAATGAAGCTCCCCGGTCTCACTATATCTTCATCAAGGAGTATTCCCTGCTGGGAATGAGAGTTTGATTGGCAGTGCTCCCTTAGAGGACTAATAGACAATTGGGGTTGTCTTTCTGCATCCTTGTAATATCATATTTTCTCAGGATACAATGCTATACGATAACGGCTTGGATTGGCTAACAGCCATGCAGCTTCTTTGTCAGGTGCCAGATTTCTTGAGGCATTGAAAGGCCAGCCTTCGCGCTAATTCGTTTAGCATTTCTGTGACTTGGGTAGTCTAACAGGGCTCTTGAGGCTCAACATGTAAAGGCCTTTAGTTGAAGAGGGGCAAGAGGATAGGGATGCCGTAGGTACTAAAACCAGATGATCTTGCTTGATACTGCGAACATTGGTTACGGGATGTAGGTGCCTGCGTAGGATTTCCTCCCTCCCTCCCAGCAGCCCTGGGGATAGAGGAGAACAAGACTGGGGTATTCTGAACTCTCAACAATGAAATTTTTTTTTTCCAAACTGTGCACTGTTTCATGATGAGCTGGTTATTTCCAACGACCAAGCTCTTTGCCTGGTAACAACCCTTCTTGCTCTTTATTTCTCTAGCTCCACCTCCGCCTCTCATGCGATGTAAACCAGGAATACGCAATATATTTTCTTCCTAGGGGCGCTTTCGCCACACCCCTAGACTCCAGATACGCATCGGCGTATATATTCCAGTCCAATTTCCACGCGGGTCCTCAAGCACCCGCAATGGCACGTCGCCTTATCGTAAACAATTGATGCCATAGCGTGTATATATATTACAGCAGTAGGGTACAATATCAAAAAGCGGTGTCTCACACTGGGAAACCTGATGCGGAGTAGTAGTGCCCTTTGCCATAGGAATTCTTGTTGTAGAAGGTGCTGAAAAATTGGGGTTCTTCCATGTCAACAAGTAGACTTTGGGTGGCCAAACTGCGCTAGCCGGGGGATTGGACAAAAGACCTAAAGATGAGGATCTAGTAATACGTGAGGAAGATTGTATGTAGGAGGACATTATAGAAGAAGAGTAGAGCCTGATCTACTATATTTTTATCCTCGATTCTAGGAGTTAATGTTACATCTAAAATCCTTGAAGAAAGTTTCTTCCTCTACAGGCAATGTGTAGCCCCCCCCCTACATTTCCCTTGATATCAAGCTTGTCCCTCTCTGTGCCGGCACGGCCAACGGTGCCTGGTGGGTTTATGGTAAGCGACTGTACAATATCGTAGTGTATCGCATCGTAGGCTGTACGATACAAGCTCACATTTCGAACCCTATGCCGGTGCGAGTGACACAGTATGAAGGCCCAATAATCTTGTCTAACCCTTCTACCCCCATGGCCAACACCTAGGAGAAAATTGAGTCCTCTCACAAAACATTTCAATACAATTAAAATTTGTATTCTATTAGTAGGGATATATCTCAGTATACTAGTGGGCCTATAACTCCCACTTTTTTCTATTGTGTTAGTCTTGTGCTCTTGATTAGAGCGTTTTGGCCACTGTCCTGGGGGAGAAAATTCGAGCCCAAAATTTGACCCGATCTATTCCTTACATAGTAAGGAAGAGTTGATACACTCCCTCTTCGGTTTAGCCTTCCACTAGCTTATTGTCCAGAACTCAAAATTTGAACTCGGATTTCCACTTCCGAGGGGTGGCCAAAACGCTCTATTGCCACCAGTTCATGATGAGCCTTTGTAAAACACAGGCTCAATTTATGAACCTTATCTTTCAAAATGTAGCTGCTCCCTTGGGTTCTGCGGTTACCCAAGGCGTTTTGGGGGCCATTGGAATCTTAGGCCCCCAAGCAGGGCGGTGGTTGTATGGTAACTTGTTGGAGACAAGGCATGGCTTGCAGGGCGCGGTGCTTGCAATGTTACATTCAAGAAAATTCATCTCGCTTACATAATACATCAAAATGGCCGGGCTTGGCCAGAATAGGCTTGAAGATGGCAATAATGCATAATTCGAAATTTTACTATCTCCACAGATATTGCTCTTATCAGGGGTCGGACAGGAGAGGAAACTCTGAGGACCTCTATAAAACCATATCTTCCTAAAGATGCGCTTGTAGCTGAGGTTTTTTGAAAATTATTATCACGCTGGCTTTCTGTAAATATCAAGCAGCTGGCACCATATGACCATAAAAACTTTTGAATTCCACCACTAGGTTATTAGCGGAAATCCGCGTTAGCCCACGATAGGTTTAGTTTTACAGGTTAACAGAATCGCGGGGGCGGATTTAATGGGATTCAGCACGCCTACTGATCTTATAATCGTGTTAGGAAAAAGCTACTACTTCTCAGGAGCTTTTTCTTCTGGATCTGGAAATTGTGGGGGCAGTGGAGAAGTTGGTTTCATGAATTTTAACAGCCCTGTTTTCTAGATCCGACATGTACACGTACTGTAAGAAGCACGCCCGTGGTAGGGATTTCTTTGTGTATCATACCGTTTCATTTATGCCAGGAATACCTGTGCTTGTGCCCTCCACCTGCTTACCACTTACAGTGCTTTTTTGTCGTGACTTTCCCCTGGGACGATAGTATAAAGTCATCAGGGATTAATATGATACTATCGTGTAAAAATTATTGGCTTGAAAGGTACCAGTCGGGCAACAAGAATATTCGATAATTTGATAAAACCTCGTTTGAGGCTCTGGAGAAGAGCGTGATGCTAGCCTTAAACCCAACTTTGCCCATCATTCTATTATTCAGCCAATGACGGGCTCTCTGCCGCCCCGCCTCTTCCCTCAACCCCCTCGTCTCAGAGATCCCGCACAACAATTGCAATCTTCTCTCTCCACCTTTCCTCCTTTGTCTCGCTTGCCCACTCCAACGAAAACTACAGCCTTGTCGCTTTCAAACAATCAACACCCATAAACTCCACACCTCTAAGGAGCCACCCTCGCGTGTTTCTGCTGAAGTGCTGGAGTGATTGTTGACATTCTACCCCGCCATCTGCAACATAGACCTGCAAACCATCAACTCCTACTTAATCGCTGCTTCGTCCGATATACCTCAGAACATCGCTACTTCTCGAGAGCTTACTTGGAAAGCTTTGCACCACCCATCCCGTGCTTTATAATGGCAGCCTTGACAATAGACGATCTGGATCGACATGTTCGCATGTTTTATGAAGGAACAGGCGCAGATGTTAGCTTTACCCCCCACTACTTTTAGTGTATTGTTTCGCTGACTTTTCCGTTAGAGAAAAAATGCACAGCTTGTTCTCAATCAGGTACGTATTCTGGGGGCTGGTAAGTGTTTACCGTCAGTGTACTGAATGCGGTTTCTAGTTCAGCGAGAGTCCAGATTCATGGACGATGGTGGATAAGATGCTGGAATCCGCGAATTACCCTGAAACAAAATGTATTTTCGATCCTGAGTTTATGCTCGATTGCTGTAACTTGACTGACCTTTTTAGTTCTCGGGCTACGAGTACTAGACCAGGTCATCCAGACACGATGGAAGGTGTTGCCAAAGGAACAGAGGCAGGGTATGGACTGCTTGAGCAAAGGATCTATTTTGAAATCGAGACTCACAGCGAGCCCTAGGTATCCGGAATTTTGTCGTCGGGTTTATCATCCAAGAGTCGTCCACTCCCGAGAGCCTGCATCAGAAGAGAATATTGATCAACAAATTGAACCTGGTTCTAGTGTCAATACTGAAGCAGGATTGGCCTCATGACTGGCCTGATTTTATTAATGAAATTATTAGCTCTTGTCGGAGCAACCTCTCTATCTGCGAAAATAATATGGCCATTCTGAGGCTTCTTTCAGAAGAAGTGTTCGATTTTTCAGCGGAACAAATGACACAGTCTAAGACTAAGAACCTTAAAACGACCATGTGCCAGGAGTTCTCCTCAATTTTCCAGCTCTGCTCGGAGGTTTTACAAATGGCTGAACAACCAAGTCTCGTGAAAGCGACTTTGGAAACTCTACTGCGTTTCCTTAACTGGATTCCTCTAGGCTATATATTTGAGACACCCATTATCGAGACTCTACGCACTCGCTTCTTGGAACAGCCTGACTTCCGCAATGTGACAATGAAGTGTCTAACTGAGATTGGTGGTCTTCAAGTTAATCAATTTCAGTATGACGAGAAACTGGTTGAGATGTTTACGAGCGTCATGACAACAGTTTCTAAGATTGTTCCTTTATCAACCGATCTCCGTTTTGTTTACCCATCTAGCAGTACTAGAGATCAGGAGTTCATTCAAAATTTGGCCCTGTTCATCTGCAATTTTTTCACTCCCCATCTCAAGGTATTTACATCGTCAATCTGCAAACCACAGCGTGAAACATAGCTCACTCTCTGTTTTTTTTTTATAGCTTATTGAGAACCTCTCGAATAAAGATTACCTCACTCATTCGCATTTTTACCTCATCCGGATATCCCAGATTGAGGACCGCGAGATCTTTAAAATCTGCCTTGAATACTGGAATAAACTTGTTCAAGAGCTCTATGAAGAGATGCAATCGCTGCCGATTACAGACATCACTCCTCTTATTAGCATGGCTCAGATCGGGGTCACCGGGCTTGCCAGTGGAGGAGGTGCTGTTCATCCTAACCATCATGCCAATTTTCCACTTAGGAAGCATATGTACGCCGAAGTTTTGTCAAACTTGAGACAGGTGATGATCGAGGGAATGGTTAGGCCTGAAGAGGTAAGTTGATATATGCACTTTGCGATGGAGCAGGTCTCTGTGAATTGTGCTCATACTTTTACAGGTTTTAATCGTAGAGAACGATGAAGGGGAGATCGTTCGTGAGTTTGTCAAGGAGGGTGACACTATACAACTCTACAAAGCTACTAGGGAGTGCTTGGTCTACCTTACGCATTTGGATGTCGTCGACACAGAAAATATCATGTCGGAGAAGCTTGCTAAACAGGTTGATGGCTCCGAGTGGTCGTGGGCTAATTGCAATACTCTTTGTTGGGCTATTGGGTCGATATCTGGGGCTATGAACGAAGAAACAGAGAAGAGGTTTCTGGTTACAGTGATTAAGGATTTGCTTGGTCTCACTGAAATGAAGAGGGGGAAGGATAACAAGGCGGTTGTTGCTTCCAATATTATGTACATCGTGGGCCAGTACCCTCGATTTTTGAAGGCTCATTGGAAATTCCTAAAGACTGTTGTAAATAAACTTTTCGAGTTTATGCACGAGACGCACGAAGGTAAGCTCTCATCTCCACTTGATTTGATATGTCTAATTCTGTTTAGGTGTCCAGGACATGGCATGTGATACCTTTATTAAAATCGCTCAAAAATGCAGACGCCACTTCGTTGCCTTGCAGCCAGGAGAGTCGGAGCCATTTATCGATGAAATAGTACGGACAATGCAGGCCATTACTCGGGACCTATCACCGCAACAGGTTCATACATTCTATGAGGCATGTGGCTACATGATTAGTGCGCAGGGCCAATCGGGAATACAAGAGCGCTTGATTCAAGATTTGATGGCACTTCCCAATCAGGCCGTATGTTCTAACATTTTAATCTTTGTTTCAGACACTTGACTAAGTAACTATCTAGTGGGATGCTATTATCCAAGAAGCCACCTCAAATCTCAGTATCCTGGATAACAACGAGACAGTCAAGATTATTGGTAATATCATGAAGACTAATGTGTCGGCTTGTACCTCAATTGGAAGTTACTTCTATCCTCAGATTGCCCGTATTTTTATGGATATGCTGTCGATGTACCGATTTGTTAGCGGGATGGTCTCTGAGGGGGTGGCACGAGAAGGTAGGTATTCGTATCTACTCCTTGGAACTTTATTAACCATGTTCAGGTCCTGTGGCGCCAAAGATGCCTCGCATCCGTGGCTTGCGTACTGTGAAGAAGGAGATTCTGAAGCTTATCGATACCTATGTCCAGAAGGCGGATAATTTGGAAGCGGTGAACAACAACATGGTTCCACCCCTCCTAGATGCCGTACTTGTTGATTATAACCGCAACGTTCCGGATGCCCGCGATGCCGAGGTTTTGAATGTTATGTCGACGATCATCAGCAAGCTGCACGGCCTAATGGAGGACAAAATCCCAATCATCATGGAGAATGTTTTCGAATGTACCTTGGAAATGATCAACAAGGACTTTTCGGAATATCCAGAGCATAGAGTGGAGTTTTTTAAGTTGCTCCGCGCAATCAATCTCAACTGCTTTAATGGTGAGTTACACTGGGGACCCTCAATGAGATTTGTGAACTAATTGAACCTGTAGCCTTGCTCAAACTTGATAATCGCCAATTTAAGTTTGTCATTGACGCGTGTCTTTGGGCTAGTAAGCACGACAACCGTGAGGTCGAGGCTGCCGGCTTAAATATGTGCATCGAATTGATCAACAACATTGCCGACACAAATCCAGAGACCTCCAGCGCATTTTTCCAGCAATTCTTCATTCCAATACTACAAGACATCTTCTTTGTCCTCACGGATACTGACCATAAAGCCGGTTTGTATACCGTTTGCTGCCTGTTTTTATTGGAAGTATGACCTAACTATTTGTTAGGATTCAAGCTCCAGGCATTACTCTTGTCGAGGATGTTCTACTTTGTGGACTCCGGCAAAGTTCATGCCCCTCTTTACACACCTGACCAAGCCCCGGCTGGCACGTCCAACTCGGAGTTCCTTAGAGAATATGTTGCCGGACTTCTTCGCACGGCCTTTTCTCACCTTCAGCCGTTAGTCCCACAATATTTATCTTCAATTTTGATCATTTTCTGATACGGCAGCATTTTTTTAGGGTCCAAATCAAGACATTTGTGGATGGTTTGTTCGCTTTGAACAATGACCTCCCTAAGTTCAAACTTAATCTTCGCGATTTCTTGATTCAGCTGAAGGAGTTTTCTACGAGTGACAATACGTACCTTTTCGCAGAGGACCGAGAAATTGCAGCTGAGGAAGCCAGGAAGGCCGAGAGAGAGAAGGCAGCAAAGGTTGGCGGTTTAATAAAGCCAAGTGAAATGGATGATCATGATGTTGAGCTGTGACTCACTGGGGGGGAAAACGATCTTCCACTGTCTGATCCTGGTCGAGTTGTCTTTAATCCTGCTAGTAGTACCGGTAATTGGGCTGAGGGTTGGTGGTGGGAGTGAGTACAATTAGACGGTGCAATTATTCGCCATTCCTAGTTATCGATGTTGTTTCGCTGTTTGCTATTCAATGCCAACTCAGCTGTTGGGCCCTCCAAGGGTGTAAATCTTAGCAAAGTTAGCGATATGTTTCATTCAGTTTTTTTGTCAATGGTCGAAGGGGGATGCTCGGTGTAAGCGAAAGTGGTAAAGGTGGAACATGATATCATTTAAATTATGGGTTTACTACTCTGGCTTCGTCTGTCTTCCGCCAATCCATGCTTAATCACTCGGAGAGATATCGTGATTCGTGAGAAGAGCGCATGCACGCCTGCTAGGCGAGGGCAAAACGAGAGCCCACTGATTTGGCGCAAACTTAGAACAGTTGATTCGCGCTAAAGAAGTGTAGCCCCCACTGAATTTCCTAAATAACTCGAATACGAACCAGGCCAGGTTCTAGACCACGCTATAATCCCAAAGAGAGAGTGTGAAGTGCGTGGCTGTAAGGGCTTAACCTATGTTACTTCCAGCTCAACCCCAGCAGCATTCAAGCATTAGCGATACTCCGACGATTCAGGTGCAGTGTTCTCAACAGGACAGTCCGTCCGTCTTGAAGGAGGACCGTGATTGACGACGTGGTGTCGTCTCGTCCGGTCCTCTTTGCCAAACTTGCCCTGCCACCCACCGCCAAGGACTAGGGGCCCCACCGTCCCCCCGGGGGGGGAATGTCTCATATTATACTTGCCGTCCTTGTCGTCACTTACAGTCCCGCAATAGTACCCCCGCAGTCCCCCGCAGTCCCTAGTGTTTAAGTCATCGGGGATCACTCGACTGATATGAAAATGATGTGTTGGAAGTATTACTTCAGTGTGATGTGTAGTACAGATATGTTCGGCCAGAGGCCAGGCTACTTGGGACATGGGGAACTAGGAAGTAACTAGAGTCATGTTGATGTATGATGATACTGCGGATGACTATAAGTACCACAGTCTTAGGTGCGTCTATAGGCGATCAAGCAAGACAGAATCTATCTCTTTCTTTCTCTTATTGTTCAAGTCCTATTACTTTTGTAACGACCCTACGATAGGTAGCTACAATCACTATCACCTTAGCCCAAATGGTATACCAAGAGGTAACCAGAGGTGGTATGGTCTCGTATACTTGATACAAATAGCTGGTAAACCTAGGATAAGGCCTAGGGAATAGTTGAGTAGCCTTGAGGTACTCTACTAGGCAGGGTAACCTTTCGGAAGCACATTCGTATAAGGTCAAGAGAATTATGGGAATGTTACACGGACCTCCGAGGCGACTTCTGTGGTCGCCTGGAGGACTTCCTGAGCGGTTAAAGGCATAAGAGGGCAAAGTTACCCTACCTTGGGAATTTGGTCATTATGCCCATGGGTCCCAGTTACCCTACTGAGGAACCCAAGTTACCCTACCTTCACCGGCAAAGTCATCCTAGAACTTAGAGGTCGATTGCCTCACATTCTATGGGCTCTTAGATGTTCTTGGGCGCACACGCATCTGCGCGGGGAGGCCCCACGCTTGTATAAGGGTGGCCCGAACATACTATTGAACTTGGGCGGGTTTAGCTAACACCCCCCTCTGGCCCCAGCGTTGGGACGGCGCGTCATAGGCAGACGGCTGTGTAGTTGCTCGTTTGCTAGTTAAAACAGGTCATTGGA
>Ga0307509_10004385_pt1 | contig 20432 bp, 21 predicted proteins | sample 10_EM_MG_FD_202245 | JGI IMG/M metagenome (GOLD analysis project Ga0307509, IMG submission 202245) | Populus trichocarpa ectomycorrhiza microbial communities from riparian zone in the Pacific Northwest, United States - 10_EM | ecosystem: Host-associated > Plants > Roots > Unclassified | place... | reverse complement strand
AATTTATTCTCTCCTGTGGCGAAGCCAACCAAAGTAGGGGGTCTCCATGGCGGCCGCGCCGGGCGTCTTGTGAACAGTAAGGGAATTATGGAAGTGACAGTAGGGCGCGGGCTAAAAAAAGCGCAACATAGGATGTCAGCGGACGGGAGCGGACAGATCTAGGTCGCTAGAGGTGAGAGGGGATCTGGGAGGGCCGCCGGATGCGCCCAGTTGGTAAGAGTAGGCATGAGGCCTGTAGACGAGAAGATAAGGGGGCGGATACAACAGAAAGGCGCTGGGAGGGGGTGGGGTCGCAAGGAGGGCGTCGGACGCTTGGGAGGGAAAGTGGGGCGTCCGGGCGCACCAGACGCAAGAGATGAAAGGCAAAGAGGGCTCAGGAGATCCGGAAGGACGGGAGGCAAAGAGCGGACTGGTTTCGTCCGGACGCGGGCTCGATACGTCCGGTGAAAAAGGTTTTTTTGCTGATGGATTGACGCAGATCGTCCAGTCCCACATCAGGTCACGGGATCTGCCCACAATGGTACGCTCAAGCCCGGTTGCCATATTTCGCCTACTGCTGCCTTGCTGTCCTCCGCTATCCAATTCCCGGACGGTTGGATCTGGGTGACTTGGGGTTATCACGGGCATCGCAAGTGGATTGAAGTCTGTGGGCGAACGGGAGGGAATGGCAGATGTACAACAATTTTGACTAACTCGTACTTGAGCAGACGTTCTCCGTCCGGGGTAACTAATCCTCCTGCTGGAATTCTGGGTATTCCCAGGGGTGATCGTCAGTATCGAGCCCTGCGAGCTAAGAAACTCACGCCCAATTGGTCTTTGCGCTCCCCAGGCCGATGGATGATCCATATCGTCCCCATGCTGACCTAACTCGTTCTCCTCACTCTCCTCACTCTGGCCATCATTACCCTCATATTCGCCATCATTAGAGTCTAGACTGTCATCCGCTGACTCTAAGACCTGCGGCCGGTTGTACAGGACAGGCTCTGGTACCTGGAGTCGTGAAGAAGCTGGGGCCTGCACAGCATCCCTCCTCCTACCTACAGCGGACACAGCCATAACACACTCAACACTGGGTGATGTTATTATAGTTAATCCGTCCTTGGACCCAGATCCCCAGAAACGTCCGCGTAGAACCTCCCTTTGCCTTTGGCTTTCCTGCCTCGATGAACGCCCTCGGTCCGCCATCAGCCGCCGCTGTTGTTGTGACATAGAATGCAGGTGAATAGTGATAGAAGAAAATTGCAGTGTATCATGTTGAGGTGCAGGTGGTGTTAGGAAGCCTCTATTGGTAGGTAGTTAAGGGCACAATATGGGGTGTGAACTTGGAAGCTCGAAATGGTCGGCCCAGCTTCCTTAAGAACTAAGGACATTCACAGTTCATCACTCGCTTTCATGTCCGCTGGCGTCAGCACACACCGCGCGTCCAAATTGCAGCTTGATACCTGATATAGGAATTTGCACCCGAAGACTTGGCCGTGCTGCGATTTCACTGGGGCAATACGAGTGTTAGGTACTTGGGGTTCCTGAACCAGATGAAAAAAGGTTTATCAGAATGTACGGACTAATCTAGTTTGAGTAGGTCTGCCAAGCGGACAGAAACAAATGCGGGTAAGGCTAGGGCTCGGGCCCGGACGGTAATCGCAGAAAGTGAAAGCTGCCGCTAAGGCTCAACGGATGGGATATAAGATGAAAAGCTAGGATAGGAATAGTAATGAAAGGGGCAACCCCGAACGAAAAACAGATAGAGAAGAACAAGAATGATCCGCACAAGTCCAAAGAGCAAACCGCTAAACTTGAAGCCAGCAGAGAAAACATACACCAAAAGAAAAAGAGCTGGAAAAGAGCAAGAATGATCTGCGAAGATTCCGAGAGCAGGTCCCACGAGCTGACCCGGTAAACGCAGAACAGCTCGTGGCAAACAAGAATGGTCTGCAAAACTCTAAGAGGGACCCCGTAGAGCAACAAAGTGTCCGTAGACTACATTGGGTTTGGGCAACCCGGAACGGCAACAGCCGGGCCAATCCAAACAAGAAATGTGTGGGAAAAAATACAAGGATAACTCGCAAAACTCTAAAAGTTAAACTCCAAATGAAAAACACCCAAAGGAAACACCCGCAGGATCTGCGGACAGTCGCAGGTCTAAATTAAGTATACTGATCAGGGCAAGCAGCCCAGACGTAGCGGGCTAATCTAAAACAGAAATAGTCAGGAAACAGCGAGAATAACATGAACTCTAGAAACAAAAATGAAAACACCAAAAGGAAAAGTCGAAGGGTCCATCGTGGCCTAGTACTTGTAAATTGCTTGAAATGGACCTGCATCCTCAGCTAGCGAGACATTAGCCACATTGGTCGGGGCAGGAGAGCTTTGTTCGCAGAGCTAGTGAGCCAGGACAGAAACGGACTTGAGCGGACTCCCAACGCCCGTTTCTGCCGGAACTGCAGCAGACCTTGCCAACAGAATGGATGAAAAACCTGGTAGTCGTAACCGGAACTTACCAGGTGTAGAGTATGCACTCGAGGCGGTTGGGGAGTCAGCGGGCGGGCTTAATTCTCGTCCGACTTCTTCAGCTGTCGGAATATCCGCACACACATCGCCGGTATGTGGATCCTCGGAGGGGGAATGGCTTCTGCCGGGAGTATCGACTTGTGTCGCCAATGTGTTGACAGGCTGCTCGGCCCCTGAGGCCAGCATCAAAAGATGCGCGGCTGACCTTCTCGCCTCTGCCTGCTCAGAGGCTGCAGACGCATGATGGTGACTCGGATTGGGAGTAAACGGAGACGGACTGTTTGTCGGACTAGTCCTTTCAGCCAGTTGCCAACTCAGATTATGCTCCCCATCGCGTGTGTCCAGCTCAACCTCAATGCCGGCATCGATTGCCCCCACCTGGCGGGCCACCTTCCTCTGGGGTCCCGGACATCCATCCGAACCGTATGGCTCATCGGCCTCTTGCATGACCGCGAGGTTGCGTTTACCACTGTTATTGGCTGGCGTCCGGGATGCTTTCTTTAGGTCAGTCTCCCGTTCTCCTTGTCTACTAGACCTCAAAACACGAGTGCCTAAGTTAGCACGAGGGACAGAAGCTTGCGTACCAGAAGACTCTGGCTCTGATTCGCCAACGTCCGCCCAATTGATGCGGTGTGTTCGCCCAGTCTTTTTTGTGGTATTACCGCTCCTGGTGGTCCTTGTTGAGGTGGTTCGCTTTGCGGCCGCAGCGGATGACTCTGGCTGGTGGCCATCTGAGCTCTGTCCATCATCGCTACCGGCGGACCCGTCATCCGAGGCGTCTGGAGGGGGGCCCCGGTTATCACGTGGAGCAAACCTGATCTCACCGGGAGGAGGAGTGCTATCCTCTGTATCATTCCTTCGATGGCAACAGAAGAGCAGATCCATTGGTTCGCTTGGCGGATTCAAAGACCACCAGATGCGGACAAGTCGGCTATTTGTGATTTGGATCATTTCAGCAAGCGGCAGCGGCTCCTCTGGATCGTCCTGCAGCTGACATGTACCCTGTCTCGTCGTACCAATAAGCATACGAAATCCGACACCCGGTGCCATGGTTTTGTCTATGCCCGCTAGCAGGTTCGGAAAGGTGGGCTCAGTTAGCTCCATCCAGTAAACATGTCCACGACTTTGCCACTGGATCTTGTCCATCCCGACAGGAAGTGGGCTGCTTGGGCGGACTACGGATGGCTCATCTATCCAGAGACGGACAGACCGCGGACCAGCAAGACCTGCAGGAGCTGTATTAGCATATATGGTACATCTTTATTGCGGACGCTTGGGGATAACTTACGATCATTTCTGGCGGGGGTGGGGTCCGCAACCGGAACAGCGGCAACGGGTGCTCTCAACATGTCTCTTAAGATACCCTGATGTTTTTTTGCTATGGACTTTAGCAAAAGGTCAAGCCATTCGGTAAAAGGTTCGCCACCGGGGTTATTAGCCAGCCAGAGTCCCAACCTCTGGCTAACAAGCCGGAGGGTAAGAGCATGTGCCCGGATGGCCGCCCATTGTCCGGCAGTACTCTGCTTCCACCCTGAGGTCCTGTCTTGCTCCATCTTACGTTTCATACCATTTCGCCAGGCTTTATACTCCGGACTATAGGTTCGTTGGTGGGGGATGCCGCAAACGTGCTTACACCAGGTAACATCGCCGTCGTTTTTAAAGGACGCCGATTTTCCAAATCTAAGACCAAGCTTTGAGGCTGCCATTGTAATACTGATCGGGGTGGGGGGTGGTTGATGGATGATAAAGAGGCTGCTTTTTGGGGGGGTTTAAATGGTCGCTCAGCGGATGGAGGATGGCCGCTAGTAGATGCTGGTACGTTTGAGGATGAAGGATTGTGGAAGATCCGAAAATAATAGAGTGAGCCTGGCGGACCGTAAACGGAGTTCTGCGGATGGTAATGACTGTGAAAAGGTTATTGGCTAGGAAAACGCCGATAGGTAATCTGAAATGAGCTGAGGATACACTGGTGATACTGCGGACCAGTGAGAGGTTGTGCTGAGCTTTGTGGGTCCTGTTAGGATGGGCTGGCGGATCGAGGATGTGATTGTGATTGGGGAAAGGATTATGGAGAGAAGATGGAAGGGGGGGAAGAGAGAGCTTATATAGGCCGCACGAGGACGGTTTTAGTGGGGTTCGCAGGATTGTACCCTGTACAAACTTGAATATCTTGAAAAGTCACGTGACCCACCTACAATGATGATAGGTTTCAGATAAGGTTTTCAGCCGCAACGGAGCCGCATGGGAGCCGCGACCCATCAGCCAAGGCCCTCCCATACTCTCAACAAAGAACAGGTTTCACAAGTTAAACTGTGAATAACGGTTGGCAGCTTGAATGTCTGGACCCGTTCGTCATCCGACTAAACAAACTTGAAATTTTCCCGATTTACCCCTTGAAAGAAACCTACCCTTCACTTTGAAAGACTGAGTCCGCTGCAGCTGCTCAGCCCATCCGCTCACGCATCCGCCAGACTACTTGAAAGAGAAACACCACACACGATGACCTCAAAGACAACAAAGTGTCCTTATCGCAGGCGACGTTATCAACAAGCCGCTGCATACGAAAAACACCTTCAGACAATGCATCTTGATATTGTTCTTTACCTCAGCGCGATTGCGGACCCGGCTTCCATGGGACCTGCTTTTGTTCGTGATGAACTTGAAAACCTGACTGACTCAGACTACGAATCTGATTGCAGGCTCGAGATTTCAGATTTCCATACATCAAGTGGTGAGATAGATGATATGCAGAACGATTCAGACACGGAAGACATTTCCCGCCCACCGGTCCGCGTGCGCCCTTCGGGTCAAGAAACTATTCCCGGTGCCGGCAGACCACTTGGTGAAGTTGCTGGCTATACAGAGCGCAACAAGGCCATGACCGATGACCCTTGGAGCCTGTTCTCATCAGAAAACGACTTTAATTTGGCGAGCTGGTTTGTTCGGAGCAAGGTAGCCAAGTCGCAGATCGACACGTACTTTGCGGAAGGTTTAGGCGGTATGGATAGCAGATCATTCCGGTCCGCCTATACCTTGCGACAACACCTCGACATAGTGGACCCATTTCGTGAATACTTGGTGTGGGCGGAAGCCAGTATTGATGATGGTCGACATGCAACAACTTTCTATTATCGAAATATTATTGACTGTGTCCGCTACCTGATCCTTCAGGTCGTGTATAGCTCAGATATGATTTACGCACACATTCGAAAATATGATTCAAGTGGGGAGCGATTATATTCAGAGATGCATACGGCGGACTGGTGGTGGGATATTCAGGTATGAGATAGGTCCTGACAAGTTCTTGGAGTGGGGTTTCCAGTGCTAATAGCCCATTCCGTTCCTTGGTAGAAAGCTTTGCCCGCCGGGTCCACAGTGGTGCCCATTATCGGATTGTCTGACCAGACGCACCTTACCAATTTCTCTGGAGATAAGAAAGCCTGGCCGGTATACATGACGATCAGCAATATCCTTTCGAGGACAAGAAGCAGCCCTGCCAAGATGCCAATCCTGCTTCTGGCATTGCTTCCAGTACCGCCAAAGTTCACTGGCGAAGCAGCCCGTGACAACGAAGCCCAGCCGCAGACCAACGCGGATGTCCTGCGGGCTGTCTTCGATCTTGTCCTGGCACCATTCCAGCAGGTTGCCGGAGAAAGAAAGGTAATGGATTGTGCAGACGGCAAAACACGCCTTTGTGTTCCCATTTTGTCGGCCTGGATCGCGTATCATGCTGAGCATGCAACCTTGCAAGGAATAGGCAGCAAGTCATGCCCAAAGTGTGAGGTTCTGTGTGAGGAACTCGGTGAGGATCCGCGGTGGATGTATGAGACCCGCGACTACATGCTATATAGAGAGAAAGCCTTGAGGCATGAGCCGGCAGAAGCGGCCGGCATTGCAGAATACTTTCAGCGGTTGGGCGTGAACATAGAAAACAATGTATTCACCGGACTCGACCGAGCAAGCCCCACGGACCTACACAAGCCGCACTCCTTGCACAACATCTACCTTGGCTTATTCAAACATATGATGGAATGGGTGGAAGGTTTCCTGCAAAAGCATAAACGGCAGCAGGCGTTTGACAATGCTTGGAAAGAAATTCCTCCTTACCCCGGATTCAGAGTACCGAAAAAGGCCTATCGCGAAATCACACAATGGCAAGGAAAGGAGATGCGCAATCTCGGCCCTGGTATTTCTGCCAGATTGGCGTGCACGTTGTGAAATCCGGACAGTTCTCAGTATGAGGATTTCAATAGCGCTTTGAACTGTGTTACCGCGCTGATGGACTTCACTCTCCTGGCTCAATATCGCAGTCATACACCAGACACACTTTCCTACATGGAAAGCTACCTGCAGACATTCCACCAGACAAGGTCATTTTTCTTGAGTTCCGTACCTCGAAGGCTACCCGCGCTCAAGCAAATCGCCAGGATCGGGAGCTAAGGGAACTAATAGCAGATCAGCGTGCTAACGAAGTCCGCCATAGAACCGTCGCTAATCGCTGTCGGCTGGCTGATCAAGAGAGAGTTGAAAGGTCTGATTGGCGGGCAGATTTGATACGGCGTGAGAACCACTTCAACTTCATCAAGATGCACTACCTGACTCACTTTGCCTCCCACGTACGGCGTTTTGGATCCATATCGATGTATTCAACCGAGATCGGTAAACTAGCACATGAGGATCAGATTAAAGATGGCTACCACACGTCAAACAAGAATGAAGCCGCCCGACAGATCTTGTCGCACTATGGCCGCTAGCACGCCCTAGGAATAAGGTTGCAGATAATAGAAGCACCTTCGAAAGTTGAAGGTGTGATCGTGGTAGAAGATAGTGGGATGAAAATGCTGACTGTTCCAAGTCACAGCACACCTCGCCGGGTGCTTAAAGGCCCTATGAAGAACATCAGCACGCTGACCGAATTATGCACTGCCCTCGATATCCCTTATTCCAACATGATGGAGGAGATACTGCATTTTATCAGGCAGACCGCTGCGGATGACCGGCGGTTGCCTGCGGACCCCGCCGAACTCGGATTACTTCCTGTAGAAGGATTTGCTCAGCTTGAAATCCCCTGGCCTGACTTTCAGGAAACTAACAGGTTCCAGATCCACCGGGCCCGCTGCATTGGAACAAAGGCTTCCGTAATGGTTGCTCTAGAAACGATTCGGTGTGGGTCCAGACTGCTGGGGAAGTGAACTATGGAGATTTACAGGGACGCGTGGTGGCTCGGTTGATAGCACTTTTCAAGATAAGAAATATTCTAAGTGAGGCCGCAGCTGTCCATCGCCTGGCATTAGTTCGCATACTCCATCCGATCAATGGTGGCAGATTTCACATTCCGAGCGGACATAATTGAGTCGCCAACCGGATCAATGGTCGACACATGCGAATAGTGAGTATAGGGGCAGTGATTGGACAGGCGCAGGTAATTCCTAGTGGTGAGAAGCAATGGATAGTGAATCACAGGATTGATCTGAGGACGTTTAATAAAATATATTAAATTATTCTATCCCATTATGTACAGTATTTATTCGGCTGAGTTGAAACTGGGCACTTAAGGTGGCAGTTGGCGTATTGAGTATCCGGCTTCAACTTGGCCGGGGGATTACTACACGATCCGCGGGCATTTAAGGGAATGTTTTAAATAGGTTGAATTGTTCAGCATGCATATACGGCCAAGTTGAAGCCGTACAGTTAAGGTGGCAGTGCCCATATTCAGTGTCCTGCTTCAACTCGGCCGGGGGAGTACTACACGATGTGCGGGCATTTAAGGGAATGTTTTAAATAGATTGAATTGTTCTGCATGAATATACGGCCAAGTGGAAGCCATACGCTTAAGGTGGTAGTGCCCATATTCAGTGTCCGGCTTCAACTCGGCCGGGGGAGTACTACACGATCCGTGGCCGTTCAAGGCAATGTTTTAAATAGGTTGAATTGTTCCACACGAATATCCGGCCGGGTTGAAGCTGCACACTTAACGTGGCAGTTCCCATATTGAGTATCCGTCTTCAACTCGGCCGCGGGAGTCATACATGATTCGCGGGTATTGAAGGAAATGTTTTAAATGGGATGAATTGTTCCGTATGAATATACGGCCAAGTTGAAGCCGTACACTTATAGTGGCAGTGCCCATATTGAGTTTCCGGCTTCCACTCGGGCGCAGGAGTACTACATGATCCGTGGGCGTTTAAGGGAATGTTTTAAATAAATTGAATTGAATAGACGGCCAAGTTGAAGCCGGCGACTTAAGGGAGAGATTCCTGTAGAAAGTGTCCGGCTTCAACTCGGCCGCCTGAGTTCTGAGGATGATTAATGCGAAACTATGCTCTCCTGTAGGAAGGGAAGCCAACCAAAGTAGGGGGTCTGCATGGCAGCCGCGCCGGGCGTCTTGTGAACTGTAAGGGAATTATGGAAATGACAGTAGGGTGCAGACTAAGAAAAAAGCGACGTAGGATGGCAGCGGACGGAAGCGGATGGAAGCGGACAAATCTAAATCGCCAGAGGTGTGAGGGTAGAAGAGATGGTCGCCAGACCCTCGCAACCGCAAGGAGTAGGCAGGAGGCCAGTAGACGAGAGGATAAGGGGGCGGATACAAGGGGGAGGCACGAGGAGGGGGTGGGGCCGAAACAAGCATGTCGGACGCTGTGGAGAGAAAGCGGGGCGTCCGGGTGCACCAGACACAAGAAATGAAAGGCAAAGAAGGCACGGGAGATCCGGGAGGACCGGACGGAAAGATCGGACGCCATTCGTCCGGAAGCGGGCTCTGTCTGTCCGGAGAAAAGGTTTTTTTTGCTTATGCTATCTGCATTTCCCTAGCTAATAACCTTCTCTCGCAGCCGTTTACCATCAGCAGAACTCCCTTTACCATTCGCTAGGCCCGCTCTATTTCCATTTTCGGCTCTTCCACAATCCTTCATTCTCAAACGTACCAGCATCTGCGAGCGGTCATCTTTCCTCCACTCAGGGATCCTTTTTGTTTAAAAAAAGCCTTTTTCCGATCCAGCAACCACCCCCTACTCCGACCTGTATTACAATGGCAGGCTCGAAGATTGGCCTCCCTTTTGAAAGATCGGGGGCCTTTAAAAACCTCGGCGATGTTAACTGGTCTAAGCACATTTCCGGCTTCCCCCACCCACAAACCTATGGTCAGGAGTATAAAGCCTGGCGAAATGCTATGAAACGTAAGCTGGAGCAAGACAGGATCCCAGGGTGGAAGCAGAGTACAGCTGCCCAATGGGTGGCCATCCAGGCATATGCTATGACCCTCCAGCCTATTAGCCGGAAGTTGGAACTCTGGCAGGCTAATAACCTCCGTGGTGAACGTTTTACCGAATGCCTTGACTTTTTGCTAAAGAATATAGCAACAAAACATCAGCGTATCTTAACAGACATGTTGAAAGTGCAGCCTATTGCCGCTATTGCGGTTGCGGACCGCGCCCCCACCAGAAATGATCGTAAGTTAGCCCCAACCGTACGCATTAATGTACCATATATGCTAATATGGCTCCTGCAGGTCTCGCCAGTGCGCGCTCTGTCCGTCTCTGGGTGGATCGGCCATCCGAAGTCCGCCCAAGCAGCCCACTTCCTGCCAGGATGGACAAAATCCAGTGGCAAACCCACGAACATGTTTACTGGCTGGAGCTAACTGAGCCCACCCTTGCGAACCTGCTTGCGGGGATAGACAGAATCTTGTCACATGGATTCGGATATTGTATGCTCGTTGATGCGATGGGACAGGGTACACGTTTGCTGCGCGAAGATTCTGAGGAGCCGTTCCTGCTTGCCGAAATGATCTGAATCACAAATAGCAGGCATGTCCGCATTGTTAGGCGCACGGACTCCCCGTAAGGATTTACAGGGCAAAGTTACCCTACTTTGGCGCATACGAACTTTGAAGGAAAAAGAGAACACCCCCCTCCAGCCCCGGTGTTGGGACGGCGCGTTATCACTGGCCGCCTGGGTAGTTGCGTCCCAACACCAAAGACCACTATAAATGGAACGCATCTTATAACACCGTATACGTCGTGGCCGTCCATCCGACCGGATCCTGTTCGCAGGATATATGAGGGGAGACCTTCGGGCACCTTATGCAAGCGGAAGCAGGTGAATCGGATGACGGCGCATAAAGTTACAGACACTTTAAGACAGACAGTCGGAAGGTTGGGTCGAAAGTAACGGGACGTTTTGCACGCAAGTTAGTCCCCTCGTACCCTCAAAGTCGTGAGGAGTATAAAGGAGGTAACTATGCCCAGTAAGTGGATCGGGTGCATCCACAGAGGACCAGTTGGTAAAAGATGGAGTCTGAGGGAAAACGCCTATAGGTACAATCCCGAGGACAAGTCGTATAATGCCGGAAGACCAGAATACAACACGCAGTTGCAGGTTGAATTCTCGACGGAACCAACCAAAGAAGATTGGCCATCTTCTGTCCAGCGAGTTAGACTACCTTTGGTGAGCACAAGGGTAAGATAATTCGTAACCATAGTGTCAACGCATAAACGGATGAGCTGACACCTGACATGGTTCCCACACCATCAGGAATAATGAAAGCGCAGACCGATAAGTTAACCATGGGAGCAAAATGGTGTGGTAGAGAGTGTTCAGGTTCTACGAGTGTTCGCACTCAGGTGAAGTTCGCAGAGTTGCGGGCAAGATACTTAATTAGTATAGAGTTAGCATGTATACCGCGATTGCTCAAACGCGGAATATAAATATCGAAGCATCTTCGCTGCTATTGAGACACAACAAGCACGAAGAAGAGATCTTATCAATATAATAAGTTATCTACACTTTTATCGTTACCAATACTTCGACTATCCATACCGAAGTAAATTATTATATCTAGACTACATTACTCGGGTCTTCTTAACGAGTTCTCCGATATAATTACGATTAAGGTCTTAGCTGTCGGAATACCTCACGCCGAAGCTACCACCTAACACACATATGATTGTCCTTGACGCCGCCAAGCGACCCAATGGATCTGCTCTTTTGTGCCCATCGCAGCACCAATACGGAAGATAGCACCCCTGCTCCTGGTGACCTCGGGTTTGACCCACGCGATAACCGGTGCACTCCTTCAGATGAGGAGTGGCCCAGTAGCGATGAGGAGTGGACCTCTGACAGCCAGCAGGCAGAGTCGTCCGCTGCGGCTGGAAAGCGAACCACCTTATCGAGGACCACCAGGAACGGTAATACCACAAAAAAGACTGGGCGAACACACCGCATCAATTGGGCGGACATTGGCCAATCACGCCAGAGTCTGATGTGGCTGCTGATCGGGGCCTCGATTTGGTAAACGGGGCGATCCTGGCCCCGGATTCTGGCCCTACATCGTCTCCTGGTAAGCAAGCTTCAGTCCCTTGTTCTAACTTGGGCACTCGTGTTTTGAGTTCTAGTAGACAAAGAGGACAGGCGACTGAGCTAAAGAAAGCACCTCGGACGCCAGCAAATAACAGTGGTAAACGCAACCTGGTGGTCATGCAAGAGGCTGATGAGCCAAACAGTTCGGATAAAAGTCCGGAACCACAGCGGAAGGTGGCCCGCCAGGTTGGGGCAATGGATGCCATCATTGAGGTTGAACCAGACACACACGATGGGGAGCTTAATCTGAGTCCGCTACCTGCTGACATGCCTCGTCTGCCAAACAGTCCTCCACCGTTGACTCCCAATCCGGGCCATGTGGCGTCCCCCTCTGAGCATGGAGAGGCCAGAAGGTCCACTGAGCATCTTTTGATGCTGGCCTCAGGGGGCGAGCAGCCTGTCAACACATTGGCGACCCAGGTTGGTACCCCCAGCAGAATCCATTCCACCTCCGATCCGGCTACAAGCGATGTGTCTGCGGATATTCCAGCAGCTGGAGAAGCCGGACGAGAATTAAGCCCGGCTGCTGACTCCCCAACCGACCCAAGTGCATACACTATACCTAGTAAGTTCTGGTTACGACCACCAGGTTTTTCATCCATTCTGTTGCCAAGGTCTACTGTAGTACCACCGGCAGAAACGGGCGTTGGGAGCCTGCTCAAGCCTGTTTCTGTCCTGGCTTACTAGCTCTGCGAACAAAGCTCTCCTGCCCCGACCCATGTGCCTTATGTCTGGCTAGCAGAAGGTGCAGGTCCCTTTCCAGCAATTTACAGGTTCTAGGCCGCGATGGACCCTTCGACTTTTATATTTGGTGTTTTCATTTTTGTTTCTAGAGTTTGTGTTTCTCGCTGTTTCCTGACTATTTCTGTTTAGATTAGCCCGCTATGTCTGGGCTCACCTGCTTAGTACACTTAATTTAGACCTGCGACTATCTCCGATGGACATTTCCTTGGCATGTTTTTCATTTGGAGTTTAACCTTGAGAGTTTTGCGAGCTATCCTTGCATTTTTTCCTGCACATTTCTTGTTTGGATTAGCCCGCTGCTGTTGCCCAAACCCAATGTAGTCTAAGGACCTTGGCTATTTTTCGTTTACCGGGTCAGCTCCTGGGACCTGCTCTTGGAATCTTCGCAGATCATTCTTGTTCTTTTCCAACTCTTTTTCGTCTGGAATATGTTTTCTCTTCAGGCTTTAGAGATTTGCTCTTTGGATTTGTGTGGATTATTCTCATTCTTTTCTAGCCTGTTTTTCATTCGGGGGTTGCCCCTTTCATCACTGTTCCTATCCTAGCTTTACACCTTATATCCCATCTGTTGAGCCTTAGCGGCAGCTTTCACTTTCTGAGATTAGTGTCTGGGCTTCGAGCCCTAGCCTTACCCACATTTGTTACCGCCCGCTTGGCTGACCTACTCAAACCAGATTAGTCCGTATATACTGATAAACCTTTTTTCATCACTCTCAAGAATATCAAGTACCAATCACTCATGTTGCTCTAGCGAAATAGCGGCGCGGCCAAGCTGACGCTGGAAGCTTCGGATACCAATTCCTATATCAGGTATAAAGTTGCAATTTGGACGCGCGGGTATCTGCCGACACTAGCAAACATAAAAGCGAGTGATGAACTATGAACGTTCTTAGTTCTTAAGGAAGCCGGACGGACCATTTCTATCTTCCAAGTTCACACCCCATATCGTGCCCTTAGCTACATATCAATAGAGGCTTCCTGACACTACCTACTCCCCAACATTATACACAACAATTCTATTCTATCACTATCCACCTGCATACTATGTCACAACAATAGTGGCAGGTTATGACGGACCAAACGCGTTCATCGAGGCAGGAAAGGCAAAGGCGGAGAGAGGTTCTCCGCGGACGTTTCCGGAGATCTGGCTTCAGGGATAGATTAACAATAATATCATCACCCAGTGTTGAGTCTGTTACGGCTGGGTCCGCTGTAGGTAGAAGGAGGAATTGCGTGCTGAAGCTGACTTCTTCAGGACTCGAGGTACCAGAGCCTGTCCTTAACTACCGGCAGCAGGTCTTGGAGTCGGCGAATGAGAGTCTGAACTCTAATAATGGGGAATATGAGGGCAATGATGGCCAGAGTGAGGAGAGCAAGGAGAGCAAGGAGGAGAATGAGTTAAGCCAGCATGGGGACCATACAGATCATCAATCGGCCTGGGGAGGGTAGAGACCAATTGGGTGTGAGTTTCTTAGCTTGCAGCGCTCGATACTGACAATCACCCCTGGGAATACCCAGAGTTCCCGCAGGAGGATTAGTTACCCCGGACGGGGAACGCCTGCCCCAGTACACGTTAGCCAAAACGGTTATACATCTGCAATCCCCTCCCATTCGCCCACAGTCTTAAATCCACTTGTGATGCCGGCGATAACCCCAAGTCACCCAGATCCAACAATGCTGGAATTGGATAGTGGAGGAGGACAGCAGGCCACCAGCAGGTGAAATATGGCAACAGGGCTTGAGCGTAGCATTCTGGCCAGAGCCTTGATCGGATGTGGGACTGGACGATCTTTGTCAATGCGTTTCCGGACCCAATTACCCTGACCTAAGAAGTCCGCACATGTTGGAGCGAGGCCCGGACCCAATTCGGCTGTCCCGACTTTGCTGATGCTACTCCAGCCTCAAATGACCAGGTAAGTTACCCTTAATTGATAACTGGCATCCCATCCCAGACTAAAGGGAGTGTCCGCTGGTCACTGATTTGCAGATGCGGGCAAAGCACAGTGGATGCCGATTTCAGTATCTGCATACAGTAAAGAAGGCGATAACAGAACTCTATAAGCTCAATAGTGAGGATCCTACAGCCTGCGCAGGAAGAGTGGAATACCTACTGGAGGAGGATAGGTTCATTTGCCCGCCTGGCAGCTATGAGGTATCTTTTTCATATTTGTCGGGATTGTTTCTAATCGCAGTGAGACTAAATCAATCTGATCCGGGGGATAGCCAATGTCTCTTAGATTCGTAGCACCACAGATTCCGGGCACGACATTTGCTCAATATTACGCTAGCTCGAAAAGGAAAGGCATAACAGATGAGGGGTTTCTAGATAAGATCGTCCCGTTTGTCTGTTTTACAGCGACCATATTATGTCTTTTACGGAGATGTTGGCAGACTGGCATCTTCATCAATAATGTGGCTTTCATATGGGCCAGTTCCGGGGGTAAGATAAACTATGCGTACTGGCAGGTTTCAAAAGTGTCCGGATCCCCCGACTGCTCCGGCATCCGGATACTGTTGAAAACTGCCTGTACTCGAATTGTGTGAAAGGTCAGCTCATGAATAGATAGCCCTGCTTGAACGTCAGACACGATCGTGGGGCAAAACAGGAAGAGTTTGGCAGATTCGAATAATCCAGCGGATAAGGATGACATTGGAGGCTAAAATCGCGAAGAAGTGGGGAAAGCGGGTCGAGAGGACGGTGGAATATGACAATGATGAGGACGCATTGAGGCAGGAGTTTGGCAGTGATACGGAGCTGGATGAATTAGAGATGGCTGGCGGCCACGCGGATTCAGGAAGAAACAGTCAGCGCAAGCCGCAGCGAGATCATGGGTCCAATCTGGGAGCACTAGTTGGTGCAGCGCAGTTCCGAGAACCTAAAGACACGGAATTGCAGGTTGAAGAAACCGATCGAGAGCATAGGGAGAATGGTTTTATCACCACTCGCTGATCATGTATATATATGTAATAAAATCAAGTTGGATTACCCATGCTAAAAGGGTCAGGAATGATCAAACCATAGTAGTGTACAGGCCATGCCGGTGTGCAGGAAAGGAATGAGAACGAACTGGGCGGATGGTTATAAGCTGTGCAAGTATGAGTAAGTCATCTAGCAGGCAATTGTAGGTTCGGTAGGTATGGGAATGTCTCGGGGGATGGTTATAAACCGGGCAGGCTTGGTTAAGTATTCTAGCGGGCACTTGTGGATGAAAAGGCACAGGAATATGTCTGGAGGACTGTTAGAAGCCAGGGAAGACAGTGGGAGCCGCGAGTGGACAACAAGAGTCTGGGGGCGGACGGCAAGAGGAACGGGGTGAACAAGATAGGATGTGGAGAGCTGAGAAAAGAGCCTAGCGAAAGGGTAAGGGGGTGGGGGAAGTCCGCCAGATATGGGAGAATACAGGATGGAATAAGAGGTTGGAGGAGTAAGGGCTGAGGGTGTTGGAAGGAAATAGGGTGAAATAATAAAGACTGGAAAATGTCCGCCCGATATGAGAGAAGATGGAGGGAATCCGGCGGTGGGGGAGAAACAGAGGTGATGTTGGACGGGTTCCGGGTGAGAAACGGATTCAGAGAGAGACTAGTAACGAAGTTAAAGGAGAGAGGGTATTATGGAAGGAATGCTGGTGGGCGGGGGTGTCTCGGGGGGGGCCGGGATGTGAGAGGTTGCAGTTAAAAGGCGTCCACAGAACGGCAGCATGGGAACGTGTACTTTAGGCGCCAAGGGAGGAAGAGGCTGTACGCTGGAGGGAGGGTTTCTGGGGAGGGGGTCTAAGGCGTCTGGACGAAAAAGGGTCAGGGCCAATGCATCCAGACGCTGCGTCTGGGGTCGGGACGCATTGGAGGCGGCCCTTTCACTTTCAGACGGAATAAACCCTGGTGGACGCACCCAGAACTCGAGTTTACATTATAAGGGCCTGGAACGTCCAGCGCACAGGCTGAGCGGGGAGAGATGGAGTGCAAGATGATTCTTTTGCAGATGTAGGCCAAAGTTACCCTGCTAGGCAGGGTAACCTTCGGAGGGTATATTCGCGTAAAGTTAAGGAGATATTGTAAACGTTGCACAGGTCTCCAGGGCAACATTCTATGGGGTTGCACGGATCCCCAAAGGCAATAGAGGAAAGTGAGGGTAAAGTTACCATACCTTGAAAACATGATTACCCTGCCTTAGGGACTCAGTTACCCTACTGAGTTACCCCAGTTACCCTACCTTCACCGACAAGGTCATCTGCGAACTAAGGGGAAAGTTGTCCCACTATGGAGGGGGTCTTAAATGATGACTGATCCGGGTCGCATGGCACGAAACGGGCTACTGACAGAGCAGGAGTGCTCCGAACCTCCAATAACTTTCAGGGGATATTCCTAACACCTCCCCTGCGGCCGCAGGATTGGTAGGGCGCTACAGCACTGTACGGCTGTGTAGTTGTGTGATTCTTAGTAAATGGAGATCAATAGAAATGCTCCCATAACACCGTATGAGTTGTGGCCGTCCAACCGACCAGAAGCTGTTCGCAGGATATATAAGAGGTGTGGGGGTGACCACCTCCTGGGGCGCCACCTGGATACCACCTGGGAACCACCTACGGGCATACATTGACCTCTGGGTAGTAGTATGGTCAACTGTAGAGTGCTTGGGGCTGACTGGGGAAAAAGCAAGGCTTCTAGAACAACCACCCCAAAGCCAGTCTCGGGCTACCCCGTGAACTGTAGCATTACCATGGGTTATTAGTGGACTCCAGAGGTGTGAGTCTTGTCATGATTGAAGAGGGTTCCGCATGGTTGGCTGTGGGTAGCCCACATGTAGTCAAGCAGCAGGAGATTTCTTATGGTGGGAGTATGCAGTCAGGTTTAGAAGCTTAGTATAGGCAAGTAGATTTGCCGATGGACTGTGTATCTTGTATAGACGAAACCACCACTGGGCCAGTGAGTCCCAATGGATTTTATCTCTACGGTGGGCATGTCGGTCAGCCACTGACATGCTACGGATAGGAAACCGTTTTGGCTCATGCAGATATAGCTGGAGAGATATCACCGGAAACACTTCCTATTTGTGGAGATAGTTAATATGCGAGTGGGCCGACTGCTGCTGAGTGTTCGTTCACTTTAGGCAGGTGAGTTGGACAGCACTGAGCTGCGTAGGGTACTTGTGAAAGGTTAGAATGGTTGACGGGTGTCCTCTGGCTTTACATTATTCTACTTAACTAAAGCCAGAAACATCCTATTCTGATAACCAATGATCCTCGAGAGAACTTATTGAGTGAAGCTTTCAGGCTTAACGATATTAAGTTTTACCGCTTGATTCTACTTTGGATTAAGTTTATATTTATTTTGATCCTTATTTCTACTTTGCATCTTGGGTGCGGCCGCAATCATAGGATCTGTCTTCATACAGAGTGCCCCCGTTACAGTATATCGTTAAGCGCACTCGCTTAAATCTCTTCCGAAAATTGTTGATTGCAGACACCTACTGTTGAGATTGTTTGAATACGAGTCGCTCGTCTGGTACACGAAGGATCGGGTGGAAAGTACAATGTCTACCTCAGTGGCTATGCACCATTCCTGTTCCAATCAAAGCTCAAACCAGGATCTCCAAGACCTCTCCATGTTCAATGACTAGGCAAACTTGATGGGATAGGGATGGACTCTGGTGTCAGGTTTGTTGGAGTACGATCCCACTCCTATTGTAGAGGAGTTAGTCGAGGTAGTTATTGAGGACCCATGTAGCCTCTTAGCTACCTTGACCTAAGATAACACTGTGAGGCAAAGAGTGCCAGAACAGCATCGGAGCAATGTCACATTTCCAACCTTCGTTTGAGACATATTCGAGCCCTATCTTCTGAAGAAAGTGGTCACACGTTTTCAGAAGGCCCAAGGTCAGTTACGAAACTTTGTCGAAGAGAAACAGTAAATGTTTCAAGAAGAAATGGTGAATAGTGCCACTGCATGGATGTGGGAATAGCAGAATACGCTCTGTCGGCAAGCTATGTAGGTGCAAATGTTGAAGGAAAGAGCAGCAGCCCTTGCACAAGCCCAACACAAAAACAATTACATGGACCTTGAACACGATGTTGTAATGAGAGCAGCTCCTCTGTTACCTTTGGTGCAAGTACCCCCCGGTTCACTAGGCTGCAGAATTGGCAAAGTATATAGTTGATGAAAGATATGAGTCCTTTCTGACCGAGCTTGCATCGCAACACATCTGACAGCAAATGCAGCTAGATGCCCAACAGCAGCAATTTAGGGAGCAACAACAGCAGCATGCTTAGTCTGCATCAGGGCTATCTCTGTTCAAAACCGCTATCGGACAAGCTCTCAGTTCGAGAGGCCAAACCCCTGTGGCCATTACACGTCTAGGTAAAGCACAGGAGAGACAGAAGGTTAGCAAGGAAGAGAGGACTGGCACTGGTTCAGGTCGCGTTGCACCCCAACTGGAAACCGCTACTACCAATGCTCTGGCGGCTGCCCTCCCGGTAGTTGAGCCAAGAACCCCTGTGATTGTAGTAGAAGACGAACGTCCTTATACAGTCGCTGCGTGAACTTCTTTGCCAGCATCCCCTCACAACCCAATGGCTGTTGCTCTACCAACAGTGCCTGCGGCTTGAGTAAAACCTTCGTGTATTGCAGGATGGGGCGGATTTCATCGGCCATCGGCGCAGTCAGCCATGGCTTATTGTGCTGCTGGTTGTAGGATTATGGGAGAAGGAAGTGAACTCACTTGAAGTCATCGCCTACCATGTCTACGAAGTGAGGGTCAACCTATTATACTTCCCCAAAGTCCTGAACCGCAACCCTGGAAGTTGAAAAAGATCTGTTGCCTCTATTGTGATGCATCAACCCATATAGCATTGGACGATTGTTGGGATTTCAATAACAAATTCCCACCAGGATAGAACACCACCAACCAAACTTCTATATCTTCAACTATGTCAATACCCCGTTCCAATAGAATAGATGAAGATAGTGAGGAAGGTTCAAGGTTTAGTGGGTATGATAGACCTAGGTTGACGAGAGGTAGAAATACTGAAGGTAACGGAGGAGACGGAGGTAGAATTCCGCCCACTGGTGGTAATGTTGCTGGTGGAGGAGACCCAGGTCATTCCAATCCCTGTTCCGATCGTGACAACTCCGACTCCCTACCTTTTGATTGGCGCAGAATCCTAGGAACTCGTAAAGAACACTGGGATGATCCAAGCAAGGCAAAGTATGATAAAAGATTAGGACGACTTCTGAAGCTTCGTAAGAGGCAAAGGAAAGACAAGAGATCTGCTCAGAAGTCCAACAAGTCAGTGCGCCTTGGGGTAGACCCTTTTGATGGTGACCCTAAAGACACCCAACGTTTTATACAGGATGTCGATATCAAGCTAAACTATTTCAGAGAATCCCTCATGGATGATATGGATAAAATTAGCCTTGTCATTCCCCTCCTTCGTGCCAGAGCCAAAAAATGATACCATAGCATCCATGTTTATATTAATGAGGATGCAGCCATTCGTGACAAGAGGCCGTTTGACCCAAATAATGTTCTTTGGACATGGGAAGGCTTTCGCAAGCGTTTTGTATCCGGTTTTGGTGGGCACTCGGATCCAGATCGTGCTCTTCGGAAGTGGAATGGTTTATCTCTGCAGCCAGGAAAGATTGATCTATTCATAGATGAACTGATCCGGTTGGCAAATGAGTTAAAATATAGTGGGGACTAACGTATTTGACCTAGTAATGGGACACTCACTAGATATGGGACACTTGGCAATTACAGTGTCCCACATATTAAAATAGGAATACCTCAATCAAAGCTACATCTATTAATCTGTAAATCTATCTAT
>Ga0307509_10004384_pt1 | contig 20436 bp, 27 predicted proteins | sample 10_EM_MG_FD_202245 | JGI IMG/M metagenome (GOLD analysis project Ga0307509, IMG submission 202245) | Populus trichocarpa ectomycorrhiza microbial communities from riparian zone in the Pacific Northwest, United States - 10_EM | ecosystem: Host-associated > Plants > Roots > Unclassified | place... | reverse complement strand
TTGTTCAGTCATCTTGTATTCCGCGAAAAACAGCGTCCGTTGACTAGGTACGTGTGATAGACTCGCCGGCAATACACCGCTTCGTTGGGTAGATGGATGGATGGATGGATGGATGGATTTGTTTGATGGTCTTCCGTGAAAACTTTCTCCTCAACAGGCAGAAAAAGCTTTCCTAGCTTTTTCCGGACTTGTCAGGCCGGGCTCATAACCTGATAGTGACACTCTGATGGCAGCTCGCTCACAACCCAATGATAACTGGGGTAGCGTAGGTAACGGCGCGAAGCACGGAGAAAAGCACGTAGGTGGTGGTTCCGGTATGTGATGATAACGATTTGGATGTTCAATGTACGATACAGGAAAGCTCTCTACTGGTCGCTCAGACTAAATACAGAAGAGAGCGCACAAACACACAAAACAGGAAAAACCCACACAACGGGAAAAACCCCCAAGTGGCAGTCCCGACCCTAAACCGGTCGTACCCCAAACTAACTATCATACCCTAACAACTATGGGATTCCAGCTATCAATATTTACACTGTACTATTAGGGCAGGGAATAACTATCGTCTTCTGCTACTGGACGGTCATACTTCACATTTTAATTGGGAGTTGTTTGACATGTGTCTAAATAGGCAAATTATCCCTTTCTGCCTACCAGCCCACTCAACCCATTTACTCCAGCCACTAGATGTTGGGCTGTTTTCTCCTCTACAAAGGCACTATAGTAATGGATTGGACACTTGGTTTTCAAGAAATCATGGTTCTTTCACTAAGGGAGATTTTTTACCATAGGTTCAAGTTATTTACACAAATTGAAGGTAAAGAAAAAAAAGAAAAAGGCTCACTACTAGAATACATAGGGTCCTCCTACCAGCACGTGAATTAAGATTCACCTCACAAAATATTCTTCGTGCGTGGGAGGCTGTAGGTGTTATACCTCTAAATCCACGCCAGGTAAGCCAGCCGGATTTAAGAAAACCCGATGTGGCAACCTCCGGTCATTCTTCCACCTCAACAACCCAATGCATCACGATTCCCAAGACTACCCGTGCTGTTAGCCAAGCCACTCAGACATAATTATCACTTATTCAACGTGATACACCTACCGCTCGTCAGCTAAAGGCTGTTTTGGCTGGAATTTCTACTGGGTATCAGGAGACTATTGCCGATAAGGTAGTAGGCAAGGAGGCATACCGCCAATACCGTGAATTGGTAGGAGGACAGAAAAAAAAACAGACAGCAGACAGGCGAAAGCTTATCCAAGCAACTGTTGTTACTTCTGAGACAATTATAGAGCTCGGAGAGAAAAGGGAAAGAATTGATGCTGTGAAAGCATCAAGAGAAGCACGGAAACTGGAAAAGGCAACTCCCGCCATTGGTCAAGTGGCACCCTCAGGAAGGGGAAATACAAAAGGAAGAAAGAAAAATACACCTTCGACAAACCCCTCCAGCAGCCTATCACCGATCTTTGAGCAGCCGGCAGGGAGTAGGGAGAAGGGGGAGGAAGGGAGTTTGAAGGAAGACAATGATTGGGAGGACGGTGATAGTGATGGAAGCGAGTATAAAGGCTGCATTCAGGTAGTAGCGGAAGGATTGGGAAGGCTACAGGTATCTGGGGGCATTGCTGGGGAGAACCTTCAGCACTCTTCCCAAAATTTAGATGTACATATCTTGTTGTGCCGGTCGGGTAGGGTTTCAAAGTCTCGGGAGTGAGACATGTCTGTGTGTAATTTTTGTCTGAGCGGGATCTACATGCTGATCGGTTTCACCATAAATGACGTTAGGTGAGATTTTTCAAGTGTCTCAGTAGACTAAGGGATAAGTTTAATGATTTAATATCATCATAATAACCCCGATTTAGTTAGCAAAATCGCCATCATGGTTGATCACTCGGTTCAAAAATCCTTGGTCTTAGATGTTTGGTTGCCCCTGATTCCTTTCCACGCACCCACCTTGATCAACTTCTGTGATCCTTGTTTTGCCACCCGAGCCTTTCCGCCCTTTATGGACACATCCGAGTACTGTACGGATACAGGGCATGGCGGCAAACTTGGTGAACAGCTTCTGGCAAGTCTTTGCAGTCTCATTGGTCGAAATTTGCCCGTTGTACCTCATTTCCATGCGGGCAGTCTACCAGTCCTCTCAGTGTCAGAGTCTTGAGAGGCCGGAGGTAGTCTGATATCATAGTTCTTGTCTCCACTACGATACTACGCACACACATCCACACATACACACATACACACATACTCTCTCCTCCTCCTCCTCCTCCTCCTCCCTTCAACAGAACGATCACCATATTACCAAGAATTTCATCACATCAGAAATCCTATACTAAACTAGTATACCCCCACCCCAGCCACTGAGTATGAGTCTTCAACGGTAACCTTTCTCAACGACATGAGACTTTGCGCCTCTTCGCCGATCCTCACGAGGAATGGTAAGATAAAGTAAGGGGATTGCTGGAGAATACTAACTGTTTATGAACTGATAAAGACAAGGACTTGCACGCCCCTTGGTTTCAATACCATTTCTAACTTTTTTTTATTTCCCTTTTTTTTCCTACGCGGAGTAATAAGGGCAATATAGTAATAGAGAGCGAGGTCTAAAAACAAATCTCAACGAATCAGACTCCAAAGATCTGCTAGCTCTCGCGACGTTGGAACTAGCTAAATAGCCGGCACCCGACTTAAAGATAATCCCTTCACAATAAAACCTGGTAGAATATCACCAATAAACACTCCGTCCCACTGCATTTTAACTCCTTACACCACCACAACCCAGCAATAACTATGCTCGCCCGAATAATAAACTACCTCACCCCAATCTACCTCCTCCTCTATGCCTTCTTCGGCATCAAAGCCCTACTCCTCCGCCTCTCCCTCTCCACCACCACCACCACCACCACCTTCCGCGATTTCTGGTTTGCCCTCTTCTTCCAATACAGTGGCCCCCGGTTCCTCGCCAATGACCACGCTAGCGTAAGCTGCCTCGCCTCCCAATGCCGTAGCAAAGTCCTAGAAATTAAGCCCGAGAATCGCGAGAAGATAAAACACCTCCCGCGCTCACCCCTCAACCCACGTCTACGGCTTGGAGCCAAACATCCACATGCACGCGCAATTGTAGAAAGCGATCGACACTGAAGGGCTAACAGACATATACACCATTCTGCAGTTCGGTGAGTAGGAACTGGATGCCCTGCACGAGGCCGGGCTTGAAGTAGGGAGTGTGGATACCGTACTTACTGTCCGCGTGCTTTGCACTTTGGATGAAGAGCACCTGGAGGGGGCTGTGGCCGGGCTGTTCGGGTGCTTGAAACCGGGAGGTCAATGGTTGGTTTTCGGACATGTCTGGAATGAGGGCTGTGTCGTTTCGGGGGTGCTGTAAGGTATGCATGGCGGGGTGGTTTGCTTTATTGGAGCAGAAGAGCGAGAAGAGCAAATTGGTCGGGGTGTTTTGATAGGGGTTTATCAAATCCTCTGGCCGAGGATGTTTGCTGTGTGCAATCTCAACAGGGAGATGAAAGAGATGCTCTCCAGTGCGGGGAAGTGGGACGTTGATGATCTGGTGGGGGTGAGGGAGGAGGAACATTGGGGGAAGTCGGTAAAATCCAGGGAATAGGCTATGGCTCTTCTTTTTGTTGATATTTCCAGGCTCGATGTTATAAACCACCGTAAGTTGTTTTGCATTCAAAAAGATTGGACATTATTCATGAACTATCACTCGGACGTCATATCGCACCAGAATTGATAATATTCCAAAGTGAATTCGCTAGCCATATCTTGAAGAGGGTGAGATAGTAGCGTGGGCGCTACCTATCTTGGCCCGCGGGATATATAAAATACACTCAGGGTGGTGATCAGATAATCATACTGCCGCGCCCCTCCACCAGTCCATGCTCACTAATCGCTCTTTCGCCTGCATGCTTATACAGAGCGTAGGGTCTAGTCTATTAAGCCCTTCCTCTCGCATCAACGCAAGGCTAGCCAGTCCCATGAAGCTGTGTAGGATATCTGGCGGCGTTCCAGGAACGGGCAGCTTTGCAAAGCCCCCAATGAAATGTTGTGTTTTTTGTAGTAGGAATCGCCGATTGCCATTGAAGTCTACCAGGTGAAGTTTCTTCATCATCTAATCTTTGGTTAGCTTAATCGGCCTGTTAGAGTGAGGGGGGAGGTTTACATCTAAACTTCCGCAAACCCAAAAAGAGTAGCATGTATCTGTTTTCTTATTGCACCTTCCATTAAAGCCAGCCCACAGAGGCCTTCCATCTGTTCCGTAGGAAATTGCGGCCCCGGCTGTGAAATCCTGTTCCTCGCCATTGGCTATCTGGCTCTTGTATTCCTCGTCTCTTAATTCGTCCTGTGCTTGTGAAGGTACCTGGCGTGAGGTAAGCCATCTGAGGATGTTCGCATGCGCAGAGAGCCCGTCGGAGGTGGGGTGCAGTCGACTCAGCAGGGCCAAAGCTCCGATAGCACAGTAAGTCAATCCCGCTATACGCGCCCATCAGCCCCAATCCCATCCTCCAGCGCAAAGAAAGTAAGAAAGTAAGAAAGAGGGAAAAAACCATGAGCCTCCCCAAACGCCTTATCTGAGATCCCATGTTCGTAACTCTCCGCGGATCTAATAAACCTTACGACCCCCTCTACGTCAATATCCTTAACTCCCTCAACCACACCCTTCCCTTCCATCCCTCGCAGAATCCACCGTATGGCGACAGCACAATACACAAAACGCATATCACTCCCTCCAATAATCTGCCCATCACCACCTAGCCACTCCCCAAAACTCCCATCTTCTCTCTGCACTTTTGGCAGGAGCTCTAACAACGCTCTCTTCTTCACACGCCCCAGATCATCGCCCAGGCTAACTAACGTTGCCAGGGCAAAGAAACTTGCGGGAACAATCGGTGGATCCCACTCATTACCATCGCCCTCTTTGCCCAGATCCGTAGCGGGACTTCCGCGGAATCCTCCGGTGGGCAACTGGTTCTTGTATACCCAGTTGATCCATCCCGTGCGGTCCTCCTCCGTCGTCTCGGTGTGTAGACAGCCGAGGAGATCGAGGGCTGCGATGCAGAAGAACCCGAGCGTTAGTCGGTTCAGGTCCGTGCTGGTGTAGTCAGTCGGCAGACAGGTTCTCAAACAGCGGAGCCAGTATTTTATATGCTTTGGCTTTTGGAGGGTTGGAGGGGCGGGCGTGGACATTTCGATGGAGATTGTGCGGGTTTGTGTGGGGTAGGATGTTTGCCGGAGACGGGGAGGCTAGTTCCTGGAGCATATACTGTCCCAGCGCACCGTACGGGTGGAGGGGGGATGGATAGATAGATAGATGGATTGTATTTGTGGTAGCGGTGGTGCGGATTGCCCAGTAGCTGGAATACCAGCACAGCAGTTGGGCGTATGGGGTGGGATGTACCGGGAGGGTGATTAAAAACAGGAAAACTAGTTCTGCTGATCCCATACAATTCCCTATAGAGACAAGGGCTATGTTTTCCGGTTTCTGATGACCGGGGGTGTGGTTTGAAAGGTGGTGATAATCTCGTGGTGGGAGATTTCAATGACTGGAGGTGTAGCGGACGGAGGATGGCAAGTTCCTGTATGTTTCTTTTTTTTTTTTTTTTTGAATCATGTGATTATTGATTTAGGTACAAAATCCTGCATGCAGCTCGTACTTTGGCATATAAAAACCCTTAATTCAAAAAACTAACAGAGGAAACAACAAAATTCAAACAACATGTGCAAAATCTCTCCAAGCAGGATCATCTGAGCCCTGTTGCATCGCCAATGATGACTAACAAAAGTAAGTAAAGTAAATCCTCCTTATTACTAACAAGAAAAACAATCATAAGTAATGAAAAATCCCCCACCCCCACTTGTCTACTGCGGCAAACAAACAAGAATAAAGTAAACTCATAAAACAATAACAAAATACCAGGAAGGAAGCCAGGCAGGGGAGTTTGAGTAGCAGTACCCAGAAGGTTGGAGCTAAGCCAGGGAGTTTCAGTTATGCCAATAGAACTGAGTCAGAATCAGACTCAGGAGTCAGGGTATGGGGACAGACAAGAAGCATTGCTGGTGGGAATCCTGTGTGGGTGGTCAAAAGATATTCAGCAAGGCATCTCAACAGGGAAACCGAAAGCCAGAGAGGGGCATGAAGCCCAATATCGTTCACACCCCTAGAGATGGGCAAGGGGGGATTGATCCTGAGCAGAGCAGATGAGAATTGCGTGAAGGAAGGTCTCTTCACCTTCCTCACGGTAAGGACAGAGAGTGCTAGCATCCCAGTATTTCCTAGAGATATGAGCAGCAAGGTTACTAGCACCTGTACTCATATGGTGGATACGGCCTCATATGAAACATGTGAGGCTAGTCAAGGCATGAGGTGTGAGACAAGCACTTTACAAACATGAGGGTGGTATCATAGCGCTTGTTGTGATCTAGTTGGCAAGGAGGAGTTGATTTAGGGAATCTCTAAAGGTGAGGCAGGTGACAGTGTGCTCTTGGCAGAAGCGTGAAGATATAAGGGTAGAGGAAGCTAGTGGCAGGATGGAGATAGCTGATATAAGGGAGGAAACCTCAGGACCTATGGAGTCCAATGGGAGGTGCATTGATGAATTGACAGCAGTGTAATCCCAGGATGTGAGGTGTATCGCTTTTAAGGAGCCATGGACGAGGAAGCGATGGTTATCTGCAGACTGGCCTTGGTCCCATGTAGGGGGAGTGAATCTGGTAAATGGGCTGTGGCAGGGTTGAACTGGGATAGTGAGTAAACTAAAGGGAGGGAGGCTTCCTGGGATAGTGCACAGATAGTAGTCAAGTGAAAACAATTTGTGGGCCATTTGAGCACTCAGTACTAGAAACAGTTGAGCTTCTTGAGCATGGTGGAGTGGAGGACAAACAGATCACGAAAATATGTGAGGTTTGGATAACTGGAGCCAAAAACTAATTTTCTATTGCACATGGAAGAAAGGCCTTTTGTAACCGGCACAGGTTACCAGTTTAGGTTTGGATTTGTTTTATGTATTGTTTTAGGATACAAGTTCAGGAGACTTGTAAGCCTTGTTATTTGTTATTTGTATTGTTTCAGGATACGAACTCCGGAAGTTGGTAAGCCTTGTTTATAGTTTGATTGTTTATGGGTGAGGTATCGCTGATGTCCTAGGATTTGGTGCGAGATGGATTGTCGCAAGTGTATTTAAAGACCTGTCTCTCTCCGGACTTAGAGAGATCAGACTTCGACAGACAGAGTTTTCAATATACTTGGTTGAACAGTTATCTTCTATTCCGTTCGATTCGAGAATCTTTGAGCTTTGCACAGGCCTAAAGCACTTGGCCTTCTCTTAGTAGTTTCGCTAAAAGTAATAGCGTCTATTCAACTACTTGTTGGCGTCTCCGGTACTTCATCTTGCTTATACTACCGGTTTGGTTAGAGTCAATACCGATATCCCTTTGCAAGACTGCTATCCCACGGGAAGCGGTTACATTTTTTTAACTTCAGCAAGTCAACGAAGACACCATTTCGAACCTAAAGACAAGGACAGGCAAGGAGATCTCTCGAGAGGAGCTCACCAAGCCAACTGAGAAGTCCATGAAAGATAAGGCTCGAAGAGAGCAGAAGAAAGTGAGCAAGCAATGCGAAATCGACAAGGCTGCTCCACAGCTATCCAGAGACAAAGTACAGGTAGTGCTAACGGAGTCAGCAAAAGCACTCAAGAAGGAGACAGCCACCAGACCAGGAGAGTTTCCATCAACATCCAAGAAGAAATGGGAACCGGCACCACCTCGAGACCCAGACAGTTCAAGCAGTAATAGCAATAGCCACAGTAACGACAACATGTCAGAAGCAGGACCGGCAGATCCTCCTGCACCTCCTCCAGACAGAGTACTTGAGAGGACGACCAGGTTAGCAGCAAAGCTACACCAGCCTCCAACCTTCAGTGGTGAAGGAGATGATCTTAAAGAAGAAGCCTTTGAGACATGGTATACTTCGGTTTGATTATACTTGAACCTAACAGGAGTAACACCAAATGCTCCAAGATCTGAAAGCTACAGGAAACTCTATACCACGAAGTGAGCACTAAAAGCTAGTCACCAAGCACTTAGAGCGTTCAGGGATGATATTACTACAGATCAACTAGTTGGACACCTAAGGGATCTATTCGTTTCCACCTGCCAGAAGGATAACCTATTTGACAAGTTTAACGTAGTACAACAAGTCACCAAAGAAGGAAAAGTATGAAGGATCACAGAAGTCATTGTCAATCGCAAGATGTACCAGAACCAACTATTAGAAGAAGTGATAACCAAATATATATTCCGTCAGAGACTGTACAACACCATGCATCCGAAACTGAGACAACAAGCCGAGTTAGTTTACCAGGAGGACGACACCTTCAAACAACTCATCAGGGATGTCGAACGAAGAGACTCAGTTCTTAGGGATACAGGAGTCTATAAGAATAAGAAGAGGGATTACTCTTCGGGTAGCTCGAAACCAAAGGACCACTACAAATCAAAAGGCAGGTCAGCCAAAGGATACAAAAAGCAGGATAGGAACGATAGGAAAGCTGGACCAACCTGTTATTCCTGTGGCGGAAAGGGCCATATGTCCAAAGAATGTCCTTCTAAGAAGGATGACAAGAAAGGCAAAGGAAAGAGGATTAAGAAGGAAGCAAGATCGAATAACGTTGAATATGAGCAGGACTCAATGGATGAAGGGTACATCCACGCTACCGAAATCGAATCCTATGCCACAGCCCAAGCTACCTGGCCAGCAAACATCAAATCTCATGGCTCTCTAGAAGGAACAATACACCTAAACGGTAAGGAAGCCAAGGTTCTTTTCGATACTGGAACGATTGGAGCCAACATTGTCAGCCCTCATTTTGTCACTACACATGGGATACCATATATTGAGATGGCAAAACCAACCAAAATTCACATGGCTATGACAGGGTCGAGGTCCGAAAGCCAGAAGGAATGTTCAGTGGAGATTTCGGTTGGAAAAATGAAAGTCCCCAACACCAAAATGATAATTGGAAACCAAGTGAAATACGATGCCCTTATTGGAATGCCCTTCCTCGTGCAACAACAAGTGTAAATAGACTGCCACAAGCTTACCCTTGAATTTCTGAAACACAGAGTCAGGGTAAACTGTTCCCCCACCAGCGAGTATGTCAGAGCAGCAGTAGTATCTACAGAGGAGATAATGGATCAACATGCAGACGTGTTTCCGGAATCAATACCAGAAGAACTACCGCCTCTCAGAAAAATCAATCACAGGATCAGGCTGAAACCGGGGGTTGAAGTCCGGACATTACCAACATATTCTGTCCCTGAACGACATACAGCAGCTTTGAGTGAGTGGATCAGAGAGAAGGAAAGATAAGGAGTCATCAGACGCCAGGCAGTGCATGGAGCGGCACCTATGTTTGTCCAATATAAGAAAGATGGCAAAAGGGCCCGACTGCTAGTGGACCTAACAGAAAAGAATTAAATCACGCTAAAAGATAATGAACCAATACCCAATCAAACGACAATTCTGAAGGATATGGCAAGAGCCAGATACCGCAGCCAGATAGACTTAAGCGATACTTACTTCCAGACCAGGGTTGAGCCTGAGGACGTTTGGTAGAACAGTTTCAAATGGCCCTTTGGGGGATTTGTTAGTGAAGTCATGCTGCAATATGATATGAATGCACCAGGAGCATTCATGCGTATAATGTCAGACCTGATGGAGGATTTCCTAGGGAAATTCGTCTGGGTATACATTGACAATATACTCATATTTTCTGATACAGAGGAAGACCACTTGAAGCACATTGCAGCTATCTGCAACAAGCTCAAGGGAGCACAGTTTTACGCAAGCAGCAAGAAGTGCGAGTTTTTCGCACCTAGAATAGAAGTACTAGGGCACATCATCGATGATGAGGAGTTGAAACCAGACCCTGAAATGATTGCGAAAATTGAGGTATGGACTACCCCTAGCACTAAACGCCAACTACAAGAATTCCTAGGGGTAGTCAACTACATTAGCAAGTTCTTACCGCATATAGCAACACTAACAGCACCCCTGACGGCGCTTACTGGAACAGCGGAGTTTGTCTGGACGGCAGTGCGTGATGCAGCCATGACAAATATTAAGAAACTAATAGCAGGAGCTCGTATTATGAAACCTAAGGACTATAAATCCGGAGTCGCGATATGGTTGATAACCGATGCATCACTTTCAGGATATGGAGCCTGGGTAGGACAAGGAGACACACCTGAAACAGCGAGGCCTGTAGCACTCGATTGTAGGAAGTTCACTGATGCCCAACACCACTATAGAACGACAGATAAGGAAGCGCTAGCAATAATTGATGCACTATCTGCATTAAATCATATACTCAGGGATGCTGAGTTTACGATTGTTACAGATCAACAACCTCTAACACGCCTTAAGGGAGCAAATGAACTAAGCAGAAGGAGAATCCACTGGGGGAACCTTATCAGTGCCTACACAGCCAAGATAGTCTATCGTTCAGGGAAGTAGAACTATTTAGCTGACACCTTATTCCGCCTTCATGAGAAACCAGACAACAACCCTCATTATGCTAAAGACCCTACAGAAGAAGACGAAGACGATACCACCTCTATCTACGCTTTATTCTCTAGACCTCAAGACCTTCAAGTCATGTCACGCTATGAACCTGTACCAGTTTTCGGGCATTCAGAATGTGGATCAGACTGTAGCCTGAACGAAGCAACTGAACGAGACAATATGGAACTAGAAGAAGACCTCACCGGAGGTTTACCACCAATTACGGAAGCCCTGAGAGTACCAATCACCATGGGACCAGTCAGTACTGATGGATGGAAGGACAACGAGAGCTACCTCTCTGGACGATCAAATGATGAGATCGAGCATTCAGCACTCCACTGGATACCATGCAAAGACGAACATTGCAAATACCATGGTACCCACAATACCTATCAAGAATGAACAGTCAGTATGCCTAGCAGTCCACTGATAGTTTACCCAAAGCTGCCCAAGTCTACCTCAGCCTCACCACCAGTGTCAGGCTCACCGGTTAGTACAAGATCATGTCCTGATCTTAGCGTCCTCAAGCACAAACTCGAGAATGCAGTTCTCTGCAACCAAACTATGCACCAGGAGTGCAGCAAACACAACTGCCCTGCACACAGACACCATCGCAAGTGTCCCCTCTATAGCAGCCCTTTTACACACTCGAATGCCATCCTCTCAGCCATCGAACCACCTCAGCTTCCCCACCATGAAAGTCGACTCTATGAGATATCTGACGATGCAACAGATGAGAAGGAAGACAATGTCCCATGCCTGGAGAGAGTACAGGACGAAAGAGATGTTGCCCAGGCAACTACAGAGTTGGAAGGCATGTGGCGAGAACAAATGATCAAAGGATACAGGCAGGATCCTGTGTGGAAATTGGCGAACGATTCTACAGCTACAGTGAGAGGAGGCAAGGCTCAACATTATAGTATTGGCAATAGTCTACTCTACGCTACTACTAGAGGAGGCGAGAAATGTCTTTACATACCCAAAGGACATGCAATGAACGGCGAGACTCTGAGAGAGTTGGCTATCAGCGAGATACACAACAAGGGACACCACAGCGCTCAGAGAAACCTTCGATACGGTACAGAATACCTATTCTGGCCCGAGATGAGAAAAGACTACTGAGATTTCGTTGCGCAATGCGAACAGTGCTAGATCAATAAAGAACGATGCACACTCCCTTCAGGAGATGCGCTGAAGCTGCCTCTCCCCTTGGAGATATTTACCTCTTATGCTATGGACTTCATGGGACCTTTCACTAAGGCTAAGGACTATGATACAGTGCTGGTAGTAGGCGATAGACCAGTAGGATATTGCTGGTTGATTCCTACAACTACGAAAGCTACAGCAATCGCTACCATGGAGCTGTTGCAGAACTACGTCTTTACACCTTATGGTGTGCCTACCTCGATTGTCAGCAATGCTGACCCACGATTTACCTCTCGGTTTTGGAGGCAGACTCTGAAGACTAAGGGCGTTGAACACATCATGCCGGCTCCAGGACACCATCAGACGAATGGCCAAGCAGAACGCAAGATTAGTGAATTAAAGACGGCCTTAAGGACTGTTATCAATAGACGACAGACCAACTGGCTTATGTCCCTACCTCAGCTAGTGTCATACACCAATGCTGGTTATTCGGAGACTATCGACATGTCACAATACAAAGCAGTGTATGGGAGAAACTATCCTTTACTAAGCACCTATCAAACCGCAGCGACCTCAGTACCTGCTGCAGATGATTACTACAACAGACACAATAAACTTCGGAACGCAGTCTACCAAGCTCTTAAACTTGCCAGAATTTGGTCTACCATGACCGCTACTAAGAGAAGAACACCATGCCCTCCGGTATCCGTTGGAGGACAAGTACTGGTCTTTGGAGACATGTTCTCTACAGAATCAGGGTGATCGAAGAAGCTGGAACCACGCTGGCGTAGACCATTCACAGTGTTGAGTTATGACGATATCACACAGAATTACACAGTCAAGATGGACCCCAGGATGTACAGCCGAAGGGAAGCAGTATTCCACAGCTCTGTGGTCAAACCCTACAGAGAGGACAATGATGAACGATTCCCAGGACGAGCCAATATCAAACCAGCGCCAATCCTGATCAACGAGGAACCTGAATGGGAAGTTGAGGCCATCCTGGATTATAGGGAGCGTTATGGACGAGGCCAGTTCCTGGTTAAGTGGAAGGATTACCCAGCGAGCGAGAACAGTTGGGAGCCCATCGAAGGATTGGAACATGTAGAAGAGATGGTACAGGCATGGTGGACGGATAACATGATTGGCGAGGAATTCCCAGTCTACTCAGGAAGAATTACCATCGGATTTTCACCTACTGAGGCAGGCCTCACCGAATACGTGGATGAAGGGCCTGTTGACCAGGGGTTTTGGGATCCGTACTTAGAGACTGATTATGATACCAGCAGTTCAGATTGAAGATGAATTTTGTTTTGAGCAAATAGTTTGTTATTTTTTTTTGGGGTGTAACCGGTAGAGGTTACGAGTTTAGGTTTGGATTTGTTTTATGTATTGTTTTAGGATACAAGTTCAGGAGACTTGTAAGCCTTGTTATTTGTTATTTGTATTGTTTCAGGATACGAACTCCGGATGTTCGTATGCCTTGTTTATTGTTTGATTGTTTATGGGTTAGGTATCGTTTGATGTCTTAGGATTTGGATATGATTGATGCGAGATGGATTATCGCAAGTGTATTTAAAGACCTGTATCTCTCCGAACTTAGAGAGATCAGACTTCGACAGACAGAGTTTTCAATATACTTGGTTGAACAGTTATCTTCTATTCCGTTCGATTCGAGAATCTTTGAGCTTCGTACAGGCCTAAAGCACGTGGCCTTCTCTTACACGTTTCGATAAAAGTAATAGAGTATATTCAACTACTTGTTGGCGTCTCCGGTACTTGATCTCTTTTATACCACTGGTTTGGTTAGAGTCAATACCGATATCCCTTTGCAAGACTGCTACCCCACGGGAAGCGGTTACACCTTTGCATGCCTCACTGAGCCAGCAGATAGTGGCGAAAGATACTTGAGCTAAAGCCAAATTCCTTCAGAAGTGGACTGAAGTCAGAAGGAAAGAGGTGAGCCTGTAACCAAGACATTTAACTGCCTGAGAGGGTAAGAAGAGCAAATCATTGATCACTTCTAGGCTATTTTTTAAGTATTCGGAATGGGAAAAGATGAGTTATCCGGTCCTGGTAGAACGTAAACTAGTTTTCCATAAGTGACACCTCCCGCCTATTTAGCTGTATAGTAGTTACTATTCCTAGAAAAGCTATTTCACCAAGGGTTGGTCCTGAAGGGGAATAGTGAGTACATTAAGAAAGATGGCCTATTGATGAGAAACTACCTTAAGTTACACAATGATTGAGTAACTCATATTTTGCCATTCCGAACACTTAAAAAATCGCCTAGTATATGAGCCGTGAGGACATCTGAGCGATCTTTCAGGGTTCTATGATGGATAAGTTCAGTTTTTGGGACTCAGAAAGCAAACCTAAGGTAAGTGCCCTCTTATTGGATAACCTGGAACTAGTATTGGAGGATGTGGATATTGGACTGCACCGAGCTGGAACCCATTGTGAGAGTGAGATCATCAAGATAGGAAATGGCCAGCCCTTGAGGTATAGTGGAATTTATTATTATTATTATAATATATCATTATGTTTATGGAGCCAGAGGCCATAAAGAGGCAACTAACATACATGATCATTCACCCTGAATCCTGTGCAATATTCTGGCTCTTATATGATAGTGGCAACCTTTTAGTAAACCCCTATCACAAGCACTAATGACCCCTTTGCAAAGAAAATCCTCCACTCCGCCAAATGCCTGACAGATGAAAGGAAATACCTTTATGAAACCTAGTCAGCCCTGCTCCTCCACTCAGTTGCTTCCTGGTATGTGTTAAGGTAGATAAGGTATTCTTTAAAGTCAGCTTAGCATGAGTCTGAGCAGTTGCTGTATTTGTGGGTTGTGTGAAGGCATTGCTAGCCCTTGGTAGGGCAGTCACAGTGGCCACAGGTATGGAGGTGTGCTAGATATTCATCAGCACAGATGTTGCAGTGGGTGTCATTTGTGCATTTGGAGGTGTGGTGGCCAAAGGCTAAGCAATAGTTGAATTGGGTGTCAGGTCCAAAGGTAAGGTATTTCTGGCCTTTGAACCTTTTGCCAAAGAGGCACAGACCAGTGGTGCTGGCCTTGGATGCTGCATCTTTTCCTGAAATTGTAAGAACCATGGTAGATACTGATTTCTTACAACATCGGGCTTCTGTAGTGAGCAATCTCGGAGTGCAGGAGAGGTGGATACTAGGGTTGAAGTTTTGCACTTCAGACTAGACAGTATTATAGGCACAGTTGGTAGGAATGCCTTGAACAATAACCTTGTGCCAGATTTCATCCTTCCTAAAACATGTTGCTGCAGGTATGGTGGCTCTGATGGCTTCCCCAATAGCAGGGCTGTAAGACCTGATGACAGAGAGGGCAGGAGAATTGTCTTTGATGATAGGTTAGATGTTGTGATTGGTGGTGAACTCTATACTGGCAATAAGAGGCTTCTTGATTACAAAGTTGATAGCGTTTCAAAAGGTAAGGTTGTTGGTGTTGTCTAGGAGCGCTATGCCATTTCTCTCAATGACAATGGTATAGTCAGTTTGGTCAAAACAGAAGGGATTGCCTTCTTGTTTGCTGGAGGGGTAGTTGAAGGAGGGGCAGGTGGTGTTGCAGCTTTTTGAGCCCTAGTGATAAATAAAGGCCAAACCTAGGGGTATAACTTGACAGAATGTGGTAAGAATTTTAAGTGAGAGGTGAATAGAAGGCATAGAGCATGGCCAGTTCCTGTACATTTTTGTTTTTTTTGAATCATATGATTGTTGTTTAATGGTACAAAATCTTGCATGCAGCTTACGCTATAGCATAAAAAAACCACCTACTATTCCTGGGAAAAAGCCAACCCTCCAAGTCCCTCTGATATGGGACTAACTGCACCTCTCACCCTAGAATGAAACCCCTCTGTCTAGCTACAGGGATAGACAATGAAAAATCAAACCAAAACAAGCAGGAAGAATCAGGAAAATTCATAGTAGAATCTCAGTGACAAAGGAAAGAACAAAATTCAAACAAAGCAGTTAACCACTTAAGTGAACCCCTCAAGGGGCCCACAAGGCAATGGGTGTATAGAGTGAAGCTGTGTGGTTCTGAAGAAAGCCAGGTGAGTGGTGATAGGTTCTTGATTTATGACCCTACCGCAAAATGGAATAAGGAGATAGTGCAATACTATCTTCCCAGAGAGAGGTAATTAATATTATTATAGATCATTACACTTATGGAGCCCGCAGGCTATGAAGTGGTAACTACCATACATCTGAGGTGCCTATGTGTCCAGTCCATGATCCACATCCTACTAGATGATAGTGTCTACTTTTTGTTGGCCCCCTGGCATAAGCACTAACAACCCCTTTAACCAAGGAAATCCTCCACTCTACCAAATTCCTAACCAGTAAAAGGAAATACATGTATAAACCTAGTCGGCCATGTTCCTCCTCTTAGTTGCTTCTTGGTGTGTGCTAAGGTATGTGGGGAATTCTTTAAAGTCTGCCTGGAGTGAATCTCTGTAGTTGCTGCATTTAAGGGTGGTGTGGAGGCACTGCTTACCCTTGGTAGGCCAGTCAGAATGAGCAGAGGTATGGAGGTAGGCTGGATGTTCCCCAGCACATATGTTGCAGTGAGTGTTGTTTGTACACTAGGAGGTGTGGTGTCCAAAGGCCAAACAGTTGTTCCATTGAGTGTCCGGTCCAAAGGAGAGATATTTTGGAACTTTAAACTTTCTGCGAAAGAGGGACAGGTCAAAGGTGATGGCCTTGGTTGCTGAATGTTTGCCCGCAATTGTAACAACCATGATGGAAGCTGATTTCTTAGACCATTGAGCCTCTGTGGTGAGCCATCTGGGAGAGCAGGAGATGTGTATGCAAGGGTTAAAGTCCTGGACTTCAGATTGGACTGTGTTGTAGAAACTAGAAGTAGTGATGCCATGGATGATAACCTTGTATCAGATTTCATCGTTCTTAAGATCGGTTGCCTCAGGTATGGTGGTGGTGATGACTTCCTCAATGGTAAGGCTGTGGGCTTGGAGGACAGAGAGGGAAGGAGTATTGTCTTTGGTAATAAGCTTGACGTTGTGATTGGTGGTGAACTCTATGGTAGCAATGAGAGGCTTCTTAATTGCAGAGTTGATAGCATTGTGTATAGTAAGGTTATTGGTATTGTCTGGGAGTGCAGTGCTATTTCTCTTAATGACAATAGTGCGGTCGCGTTTGGTCAAAACAGAGGTAGGGGGCTTCTTATTTTGAGAGGAGGTAGGGAGAGGGGCAGAGGGTGGTCTGGCAGTATTGTGGGCCCAGGTAATGGTATGGAGAGGTAGGAGGCCTTTGGGGTGTGGGGGTGGTGGTGGTTTCTGGTAGTGGCTGGCCTTGAGGGCATTGGAGGCGTTGGATTTTTGAGGTCAGGGTAGTGTTCTCATCTTTGAGGTCTTGGGTATCCTTGATGTGATGTTCTTGAACAACTTTCAACTGGTTTTCCAGGGCCTTAAAGGTGGTCAAAAGGAATTCGTAACAATCAGCCAAAGACTTGTTCTGCTTGATTAGAGCGGTGACTTCATTCTTGAGGGATTCAACAGTGGTAGGCTCTCCATCATAGACGGAGATAGAGGCTTGGCTGGTATCAGTCTGCACAGGAGAAGGGGAATCTTCTTCCATCCTGCTGTCATCAGGAGAGGTGGGGGCTTCAAAGCAGCGGGGGTTGAATAGGGGGGCAAGGGGGGTTCCACTGCCTCTCTCTCTGCCCCTTTGTCTACCAGACATCAGAGGGTAGGCTGGAATGACTCTATTGATGGAGGTGATAAAATAACAAATATGCAGGGATGATTTGTTGATAAAAGGTCTTTAAAGTGGGGAATGAAGTGGTGAGAATTGGTTGTTGACTAATGAGGTGAAAGCTTGGCCAAAAATTGTGTTTGGCTTTTTCTTTTACTGGTGATGTAACGGAAATGGGGTCCTAGATAGAGGTAAGGTCGGATAGACTATGCTCATCTCCTGAAAGGTGGAGTGGTAGTTTGGGTACTAGCCAGAAAGTTATCAAAGCAGTAGGCTAACGTCATTTACCTAGAAGTGGCTCGGCACCGGGATGCGGCTCTCCATGGCAACCACAGGAAAATCAAATGTATATTATATTATCTACATAACTAGTATAGATATAATATTGAAAATTTGTTAGAAAGTACTTTTCAATATGGAGAATCGGAATCTATAGTTTTTATTTAATAATAAAAAATAATTCTTCTTGTATACTCAATTTATTCCAAGCTGGTTCAAATAGCGTATTGCTGATGATAGTTGTCAAGAAAATTGTAATGAGCTGCAAAGATAATACTTGAAGCAAATAATAAGACTACATAGCTCATGTATTTGAAGTAGGAACTGCTTTGGTATTTGTTGGTGGCCATTTTGGAAGTTATTATAAGGGTAAAAAAGGGTATAGCTCAATATCTATCTTAGAAATAGGATTTGAGGATATCTACTTAAGGGATTTATGTAAAATTCCAATACTTGGTAATCTCCTTTAATAAAGTGATCCAACATACTATATAAATTTTCAAGTCTGTAAGTAATGTGTTGCAAATTTAATTTACCTGGTTATTGGATAGTAATTTAGAGTGAAATACTACCCTCTAGCTTTAAGCATGGCTGCTACACATACACAATAAGGCTAAATACTTTGCCATATTCTCTAGTTATATAGTTAAAGCTATTGAATGAGTTTCAGGAGGTTTGGACATTGGAATATAGAGATTGCACACCTAAGGAATAAAGACACTGAATTTTGCTTACAATTTCTAGCTCTGAGCAGTACATGTTTGAAATCTCTAAATTCTAATACCCAAACCCACTAAAACTCATTCAATAGCTTTAACTATCTGACTAGACAATATGGTAAAGTATTTAGCCTTATCCTTTATGTGTAGCATACATGGATAAAGCAAGAGGATATTATTTCACTCTAAATTACTATCCAATAACCGGCCAATTAAATTTGCAACACATTTCCTACAGACTTCAAAATTTATATAGTATCTTGGATCCCCTTATCAAAGGACATTACCAAGTATTGGAATTTTACATAAACCCCATAAGTAGATATCTTCTGATCCTATTTTGAAGATAGATCTTGAGCTATACTCTTTTTTAACATCATAATAACTTCCACAATGGCTACCAACAAATACCAAAGCAGTTCCTACTTCAAATACATGAGTTATGTGATCTTATTATTTGCTTCAACTATTATTTTTGCAGCTGGTTTCAATTTTCTTGACAACTATCATCAACAATACGCAATTTGAGCTAGTTTGGAATAAATTGAGTATACAAGAAGAATTATTTTTTATTATTAAATAAAAACTACAGATTCTGGTTCTCCATATTAAAAAGTACTTTCTAACAAATCTTCAATATTGTATCTATACTAGTTATGTAGATAATATAATATACATTAGATTTTGTGGTGGTGGCCATGGGGAGCCAGATCCCAGTGCCGAGCCGCTTCTAGGTAAATGACTTTACCAGCTGACCCAAACCTTAAGGAGAGAAGAACAAGCAAGGCTAGACCCAACTCTTTGCCGTAGGAACAATCTGTTATGATGTTCGTGTCTTGACTAGGCAGCCTCTTAAAAAAGAGAATAAAGAAATCAACCATGGCCTGTTGACTGGTTTCTTTTACTGCAAACCCTGTACCCAGCTGTCTCGAACATTGGCAGTGTGGGCAGTGTTGCCACCCATCTGAATTCTCTAAGTGAGGCTTAAAGAAAAAGATGCATATGAAGAGGAAACAGCATCAAAAGAAAACGAAATTGATCAACCCAGGGAGCAGAAAGCCCGAAGGGATAAACCCAAAGGAAGGGGAAGTATAGAGGAGGTATGGCTCCACCCCGCAGAGCAAGCTCATGATGGCGCATGGAGTTTGAAAAGTGCTCATAATCTCATGGTATTGAGATTTCAATCACCAAGTATGTAGAGGAGATGGAAGATGGCAAGTTCCTGTACATTTCTCTTTTATCTTTTTTCTTGAATCTGGTGTTTATTGATTTGGGTACAAAATCCTGGATGCAGCTCAGCTCGTGCGGTGGCTTATAAAAAACCTAAATTCTGAAACCTAACAAAGGAAATAATAAAAACCAAACAAAATGTGCAAAATCTCTCTGTGCAGAATCATCGGAGCCCTGTTGCATTGTCAATGATGACTAAAAAAAGTATGTAAAATAAATACACGTCGTCATCAATAAGAAAAAAGGATTATCAGTAAGGAACATCCCTAGTTGCTCCTTTGCCCACTGCCTTGCACACATAGGAAACTAAAAGACTAATCATGAAAAACTAAAATACCTGGAAGGGATACCAAGCACAGGAGTTTTGTGTAGCAGTACCCAGAAGGCAGGAGCCAAGCTGGGGAAATTGTGTCACGCTGAGAGGTCTGAGTCAGACTCAGACTCAGGTGTAATGGTAGAAGCTCAGACACTCAGCCTAGCTGGGGAGAATCCGGTACATGTTGTGTATAGGTACTAGGCCAACGTTACAAGAGTGAGACTGAAGGCATAGTGGAGCGTTGGGGACAAAGTATTGTTTGTTAACAAAAATAACCGACCGCTGTGCTGAGGAGCAACACAACGCTCATCTCCACCCCTCACTCTCAACCCCACATAAAGAAAATTTTTTAACTCAACCAAAACCTAACCACTTTACCTGATTCTTTTTCTTCTCAATACTATGCCTCCTATTCTTCGCA
>Ga0307509_10004383_pt1 | contig 20442 bp, 15 predicted proteins | sample 10_EM_MG_FD_202245 | JGI IMG/M metagenome (GOLD analysis project Ga0307509, IMG submission 202245) | Populus trichocarpa ectomycorrhiza microbial communities from riparian zone in the Pacific Northwest, United States - 10_EM | ecosystem: Host-associated > Plants > Roots > Unclassified | place... | reverse complement strand
GCGCTGCGCCGACGACGTCGCGTACACCTCCGCCGCTGCGATGCGCTCGATCCGACCTCGCTTGGCCGCGCTCGCTCCCGCGAGGTATGCGGCCTGCGCCGCGACCGTCGACCGCTCGAAGAACACCGATACCGGCATCGCGTAGCCGAGCCCGTGCTCGATCGCTGCGATCGCGCGCGCGGCCTGGATCGAGTCTCCGCCGATCGCGAAGAAGTCGGAGGAGCCGTCGACCTCGTCGACCTGGAGAACGTCACACCAGATCGCGACCAGCGCGGGAACGATGCCCGCGACGGCGTGATCGGCGGCGACGGGGACCTCGGCGACGGCCTCGAGCCGAGCCGGAGCTGTGTTCGCCACGCCCGCGATGCGCGCGAGGAAGGCTCGCTCGAGCGCCACCCATTCGTCGACCTGGGCGGTGACCGCCGTGAAGTCTCCACGGTTCTTCACCAGCTGGTAGACGAGCTGGACCTTCGCGTTGGTCCACTTCTTCGCGACCGCCCGCTGCTCGGCCGTCAGCTCCTCGATCTCGGCACCTCCCGCGGCGACGAACGCGAGCAGGAGATCGAAGAAGGGGACCTTGAAGTTGGTCTGCGTGAGGACGTGATAGAGGGTCGCCTCGGTGTCCACCACGCTCCGCTCGATCGCCTGCTGGAGGACCTCCCGCTCGAGAAACCGCACCGACGCCAGCATCGCCGGGTCGCGCCACTGCGCCTGAAGCTCAACCACCGCATCGGCCGCCGCGTAGCTCGAGCCCCCTTGCTCCCGAAACGACCAGAAGAACGGGCCGGACGTCATCGCGTTGAAGCTCGCGTAGACCTCGTAATAGGACGCGAACATCGTCGCGACCAGGTCGAACGGGAGGACCGTGGGTGCGTACGTGGCGCGCACCTCGCTCACGTGCACCGAATCGAGCACTTCGTAGATCCGACGGCGCTCGTCGTAGCCGGTGACGATCACGTAATGGGGGATGTGATTCGTCAGGTAGTTCTTGCTGTAGAAGAGCTGGAACAGGTCGACAGGCACGAGCACGCGATGCCCGGCATCGAGCTCGCGATTGATCGCATCGATCACGCCGCCGGCGGGCCCTGACTCGACGAGCGCCATCGCGATCCCCAGGCGAGGGCCGAGCACCTCGTCGACGAAGCGCGTGAAGTCGGCGTCGAAGTACCGCCGCTTCTCGAACGCGAGGCGCTCCGTGTTGAGGAACGTCGCCTCGAAGTGACCGCCGACTAGATAGCTACTGTAGTAACCACACAGCAACAGCGCGAGATCGCCATGGCCAGTACCAAACGATTCCAGGAGAATCGAGACTGGCCTGTAAAAACAGTCGATCTCCTTCCATCCATAGTTATCGCCATTTGCCACGACCCCCCGGACCGTATTCTTCTTCATGATCGATTGACAGGCTCGTTGGAACGATTATTGCCCTACGGAGCTCGAGCGCCGCCCACAATAGGGCCGCCACTCGGGCATGTCAATCTGCCAAGCCGAGCCACGCGACGCGTCCGATCGCGGGCTGCGCTTCCGGCGGCGCGCCGAACAACGGTCATTTCGAGGCGCAGATCGCGCGCAGTAGGGTGGAGGAGATCAGATTGGCGAGGCTCGAGATTTCCTGATCGAGGTAGAAATGGCCGCCGGCAAACGTGGCCAGTTCGAAGCGCCGAAGACACACCGATCTCCACTCTGCCACCCGCTCGAGATTGATGAAGGAGTCATCCCGACCGCCGATCGCGGTGACGTCGCAATCGAGACCTGGAGCTTGCCCGGCATCGGCCAGGCTCGCGCAGATCGCGGCATCAGCGCGAAGCACCTTCAGCATGATCTGGAGAAACGCGTCGTGCTGGAACAACACGTCGTTGGCACCTCCGATCGCACGGATGTGCGCCTTGATCTCTTCATCGGTCACCGGTCCGGCGGCGAAGAAGCCGTGGTTCAAGACCGACTCCGGGCTCCTCGCCGACGACGGAAAGAAGTGAACGAGCTGGTGGGGTGCCGCATTTTGCGCCAGCAGGGCGCGGTATCCGAGATGCGCGCCCATGCTATGACCAAAAATCGCGAATGGCCGCGTCGCGATCTGTGAGAGCTCTTTCTGCATCCCGACTACCGCGTCATGCCAATGAGATATCAGCGGCTCTCGCATTCTCCGCCCCCGCCCAGGCAGCTCGAGCAGGTGCAACTCGATCGTATCGGGCAGGTGATGGACCCATTTGTGGAAGAAGTTCGCGGAAGCGCCGGCGTGAGGAGCGATCAGTAAGCTCGCGAGTGCTGCAGGGCGCGGTCGAGGGGTGACTATCCATGACGCCATCGGCGTGACTACCTTGGCAACAGCATATCCGGACGTCTATGCGGTGTCGCCACGTGTGGACTTTCTTCGCGCGCGAGCGCTACCCCCGCCTGGCCTCCCGAGTGAACAGGCGAGATGTCGAGGCGCGTCGTTCCGTCGAGTACATCGTTCTGTCGAAGCTGCCAATCTCGGCGGCCAGGGAGCCGCGCCGGCGTCGGTCTGGCCACTCCATGCGTACTCCATCGTCCGGAGTCGCAATCCTCGAAGTCCCTGTCTTGCTCGCATCCGCGTCCGGGGTGTAGTGTTTGCAGGAAAGCCGGAGGCACCTATGAACAGCTTCGATCCCCGTCAGCAACCGATCATGGAGAGCTCCACGCCGAGCCCGACGGACGACCAGCCAGCGTGCGATGACCGGCCGGCCAAGAAGAAGCTTCCGGAAAAGACCGACCTCAAGTCCGAGTCCGTTCGCCGCGACGAGTAGGACGCACGTGAAGCTGTTGGCGCGACACCAGCTCGGTTTAGGTGCGCGCCTCGACACGACCTGTCACGAACCCGAGGGTGCGAGCGATGGATGACGCGATCGAATGTGGTGCGCAGCGCGCGCTCAAGGTCGCGCTCGTGGCGATGCCGTGGGCCAGGAAATCCGGTCCGTCGGGCGCATTGGGCGCGCTCTCGGCGTTCGTGCAGCGCGAACGCCCCGGCGACGAAGTCTCAGTCCACTACGCCTACCTGCGGGTCGCCGCCGCAATCGGTTTCGAGCTCTACGACGGGTTATCCGACGCGGCATACAAGGAGGGAGAGCTGTTCTACGCCGCCCTGCTGTATCCCGAGAAGACGGGCGCCGTTCGCCAGCATTTCGAGACCTGGGCCCGGGGCAAGCTCGTCAAGGGCCTGGCTGGACAGCCGACCGAGTGGGGGCCCGTCTTCGACGCCACGCTCGAGTACCTCCGCCGCCACGTGGAGGAGACGGCAGACGCGTGCGCGAACGCCGATGTGGTGGGCATGACGACCTCGTTCGGCCAGCTCTTCGCCAACGTCGCCCTGTCGCAAGCGATCAAGGCCCGCGCGCCCCGGGCGCTCGTCGTGATCGGGGGATCGACGGTCTCGAGGCGTGTCGGCCCATCGATCCTCCAGACGTACCCGAGTGTCGACTACATCGTGCAAGGCGAAGGAGAGCGTCCGCTCGTCGCGCTGCTCGATGCGATCGCGACGGGGAGCGAAGGCGTTCCTGCAAACGTGCTCGCGCGCTCCGCTCCTTCGACCCCGGCGCCGGGACACACCGAGGTGGCGTCGCTCGATGCGCTGCCATACCCGGATTACGATGCGTACGCTCGCCTGGCCGCCGAGCTCGGAGTCACCTGGACGCTGCCGATCGAAGGGTCGAGAGGCTGCTGGTGGGATCGGACCAAGCGCACGAGCAACCCGAAGTCGACCTGTTACTTCTGCAACCTGAACGTGCAGTGGGGCGGCTACCGCGAAAAGTCGATTCCGCGGATGACCCAGGAGCTCGCGTACCTGTCCGAGCGGTACCAGAACCTGAACGTGGACTTCCTCGACAACATCCTTCGCTCGAAGTGCGTCGAGGAGCTCGCCAGCGCGATCGCGGGAGAAAAGCGCGAGTACCGCATCTTCTACGAGCTCCGAGCGAGCATCCGCCCCTACGAGCTCCTGTGTATGTGGGAGGCCGGGCTCGCCGGCGCGCAGTTCGGCATCGAGGCCCTATCGACGTCGCTGCTGCGACGCATTGGCAAGGGCACGACGACCATCCAGAACCTTCAGGCGATGAAGGGGTGCGCCGAGCTCGGGATCGAGCACGGCGGCAATCTGATCGTCGATTTCCCCGGCGCGACGCTGGCCGAGGTCGAGGAGACCAGGCGGAACATCCTCGAGCACGCCATCATCTACCAGCCGCTCTCGGTCAGCGCCTTTCACCTCGGCGTCGACTCCACTGTCGATACGCTGCGCGGCGAATTCGGAATCACGAACGTGCGTAATTGCGACGTCCTCAAGCTCGGACTCCCCGCGGCGATCTGGGAGCGCATGGACCTGTTCGACCTGAGCTTCGACGTCGAAGGCGTGGCTACGGACTGGTCGTCCGTGCGCGCGGCTCGCGATCTCTGGGTCGCGGCCCACGCCCCGGGGGCGGAGCGGTTGTTGACGTATCGGGACGGCGGCAAGTTCTTGTCGGTCGTCGATCGTCGAGACGGTCGGTTCCGCGAGGGCGTGTTTGGCAAGCTCCCGCGCGACGTCTACGTGTACTGCACCGAGGTGCGGAGCTTCGAGCAAGTCACGCGCCGTTTCGCGCACGAGAGCGCCGCGTCGTTGCGGGTCGTCCTCGACGAGTTCGTCGCATACTCGCTCGTCTTCGAGGAGCACGGGAAATACCTTTCCCTCGCTCTCGCCCCCTCTGCACGCGACGCGGCGCGGCGGATACGCGCCTTGCACCATCGCGAGAGTGCCGAGACCTCGTCGCGCGCGCGGCTTCCCGTCGTCCAGCCCTGATCGGCAGGCCGCGCTCAGACCTCGCCGAGGACCGTGTCGTCACCGGCGCTGGTCGTCTCGACGCCGCGAGCGCGGGCCGGATCGGCGACCTGAGCCTCTATCGACGCGATGAGCGCGCCGATGGAGAGCTCGCCGAAGAAAGCTGCGATCTCCAGCGTGATCCCGAGCGAGCTCTGCACGCGGTTGCAGAACGCGAGCACCGTGAGCGACTCGACGCCGTTCTGCAACAGGGAGCGCTCGAGCCGTGCGTCGTCGAATCGGCGGCCCGTCACGGTCTGCAGCAGGTCGAGGATGTGCGCGCGCACGTCCGCGACGGCGGCGGGTCCGGCGGGCGAAGCCGCTGGGCGCTTGCCGGTCCTACGGATGACGAGGACTCCGCCGGCGACCACCGCCAGGACCATCACTGCAATCAGCCCGATCACGCTCATCTCGCGTCTCTCGCTGCCTGGGGAAGCCGTGCGAAGCCGCGGGAGAACGCCGCGACGCGCTCCGCGTCGCAGTCGTCGAGCGCGGGCGCATTCCATGACGATGCGGCCTCCGCTCGCGCCTGCCCGCGCCAGTGGATCTGGCTGAACGCGTGCTCCTCGTGCAGCAACCTCAGGCTCGTGGAGTCCATCGCCTCCGTCATCTCGTCGAGCGTCCAGCCGGCCCGGAGCGACTCGCGCCAGTTCTGCCTGAACACCGGCGACAGCCGACGTCGCGCGGTGATCTCGTGGGTGACGACCAGCGCGTCGACGATCCCCGCGTCGGGCGGCCGGGTGAGGTCGTAGATCCAGACGCTGCAGCCATCGCGCGCGACCAGGTTCGCGATCTCGGCGAGCGCCTTGGTCAACGCGCTGGGGTCCGGAAGGTGATGGAGCGCGGACACGCACGTCACCAGATCGATGCGCTCTGGAACGGCGTCGACGAAGCTCGTCATGTCGCCGTATCGCAGATCGAAGCGACCAAGCTCGCGGAGGTTTGCGCGGCCGAGCGAGAGCATCGGCTCGGACAGGTCGATGCCGATTCCCTCGATATCCGGGCGCCCCGCACCGAGCAGACCGAGCAGGCGACCCGATCCGCAGGCGAGATCGAGGATGCGCCCTCCCGCCGGCAGCAGGTACGACATGCAGCGCGCGTTGAAGTGGTAAACCGGCAGAAAGGGCGCACGGGCGAGGCTGCACAGATCCCACGCTTCGACTTCCGCGTGGTCCTCCATGATCTGGCCGGGTTCGGGGACTCGTTGCATGTTTACCCCGCGGGCTTTCGGCGGCGCTGCAGCAGCTCGGAACGGCGCTGCCGGCTCTCCGCTGCGACCTCGACTAAGCCGGCGCTGCGGCCCATGGCATCGATATGGTCGGAGAGCAGCTGGATCGTGGGGAACTTGAACAGATCCACGATGCGGAGCTGCAAGCCCATCTGCTGGTTGATGCTGTGCTGCAGGCGGTTCAACAGCAGCGAGTTCCCGCCGAGGTCGAAGAAGTTGTCGGCAACGCCGATGGTCGTCGCGGGCACGTCGAGTGCGCTCGCCCAGATCTGCGTGAGCACACCGGCCGTGCCACCATCGCCGGCGACCGCCGACCGCTCGACAGCCGCATCGAGCGGCAGAGCTGCAAGCGCGAGCCGGTCGACCTTGCGGCTGTTGTTGTAGGGGAGCTCGGTGATGATGATGAATCCCGACGGCACCATGTATCCCGGCAGCAGCTCGGCGAGGAACTTCGCCAGTACCTTGCCGTCGACCGTCTGACCCTGCCGCGCGATCACGTACGCGCGGAGGAAGCTGCGTGCGTGCTCGCCCAGCCGGAGGACCACGGCGTCGGCCACCGCAGGATGCAGCTTGAGCGCGAGCTCGATCTCGCCGAGCTCCACCCGGTAGCCGCGGATCTTGACCTGCCCGTCCTTGCGCCCGAGGAACCGGATCTCGCCATCGGACCGATAGCTGCCGTAGTCGCCGGTTCGGTAGAGCTTCCCGCCGCGGGCCGCGTCGAGCCAGTTGTCGACGAATCGCTGCGCTGTCTCGGTCTCGTTGGCCTCGTATCCGTCCGCGACGCCGAGCCCGCCGATGAAGATCTCACCCGGCACGTCGATGGGAGTCGGCCGACCATGCTCGTCGACGATGTAGATCTGGGTGTTCGCGAGCGGCCTTCCGATCGTGACCTCGTCCGCATCACGCTCGAGGAGCTTGGCCGTCGCCCAGACCGTCGCCTCGGCGGGGCCATAGAGGTTCCAGACGTCATCGGCCACCTCGTGCAGCCGGTGCATGAGGTCGACGGGCAAGGCCTCGCCGCCGGTCAGGCACTGCGGCACGCGCTGTCCGTGCTCCTTCAGATGAGGCGCCACGATCGACCAGGTCGAGGGGGTGGCCGCCATCCGCCTGGCGCGATGGCGGTGAATCACGTCGAACAGCCGGCGTCCGTCGCTCGTGGTCTCGTCGTCGACGAAGACGATCTCGCCGCCGCTGACCAGCGCGCAGATCAGGTCGGTGAAGAACAGGTCGAACGAGATCGAGACGACGGCGACCGAGGACTCGAACGCGCGATAGCCGAGCCGTGGGATCATCGCGACCGCGAAGTTGCACAGCGAGCGGTGCGTGATCCGGACGCCTTTCGGCTCGCCCGTCGATCCCGAAGTGAACACGATGTACGCGAGGTCCGCGGGATCGCGTGCTACGGGGGTCTCCGGAGCCAGGGCGCCCGTCGAGATCGCCCGGCGAAGCTCGCGGGCGGGGAGCACCTGCAACCCGTCGGCGAGGCCTCGATCCGGCTCGTCCTCGTCGACAAACGCGGTGGTCAGACGCGAGAGCGCGACGATGCGCTGGCGCCGCGACCGCGGCAGGGTCGGATCGATCGGCACGTGGACCGCACCGGCGTGCCAGATCCCCAGGATCACAGGGATGACATCGATCGACCGGCGCAGGCACACCGCGACCCGGTCGCCTGCCCGGATGCCCCGGTCGGCGAGTAGCTGGGCGACGGCGCGCGCGCGACGATGCAGCTCTTCGTAGTCGAGCACCTCATCGTGGAATCGGACGGCGGGCGCGCGCGGGCTCTCGTGTGCGCGAGCGAGCACGAAGTTCGCGATGTTGCTGGCGCTGATCGCGGTGTCCGTGGCGTTCCAGGTGCGAAGGACGGTGTCCTCGAGCGCGGGGCTCAGCAACGCGAGGTCGGCGATCATCGCGTCGGGACGTGCGATGCAGTCCTCGAGGAGGACGGCGAGGCAGCTCGTGAGGTTGCGAATGCTCTCTTCGCTGAAGACCTCGGCGTTGTAGCGGAAGTTCAGCCAGTAGTGGCTCGCGTCGCGCTGCACCCAGACGAGCAGGTTCAGATCGCCGATGCCCTGGATCACGCCGAGGTCGGTGAGCGTGTGGCGCCGATCGAAGGCCTCCTCCAGCAACGGGGTTCCCGGGAAGATCAGTGAGTCGAGCGCGATGTCGAAGAAGGGATTCCGCGTGGCATCGCGCTTGGGATTGAGATGCTTCACGAGCAGCGGGTACGGGTAGCTCTCGGTCTCGAGCGCGCCCATCATCACAGCTTGCGTCGCCTCCAGCAGCTGGCGGAACGTCAGCCGCTCGGTCACCGAGGTCTGCAGCACCGCGTTGTTGGAGAAGAAGCCGATGCAATCCATCGAATCGAGGCGCGCGCGGTTGAGCATCTGGACGCCGATCGCGACTTCGGGCTTCTGGACGATCCGGGACAGCAGCGCATCGAGCACCGCCGTGAACGCCGTGAACACCGAGACGCCGGCGTCGGCGGCCAGCCGAGCCAGCTGCTCGGACACCTGCGGGCTCAGGTGCCAGAGGTGCGATGCCGGCACGTTCGGCGCGTCGGGACCGACGTTCTTCGCGAACGGCAGCGCCGTGCTCGCGATTTCGGGCCGGATGCGCGCGCGGCAGCGCTCGAGCAGCTTCCCGCCCTCGGCCGAGCTCTCGAGTCCCTGCTCCATCGCGAGAAAGCGCTGGAACGTTCCGAGCGGGTCGGGCAGCTCGGCTGGCCGGCCCTCCGCGAGGCACGCATAGAAGTACTTGAGCTCCTTCAGCAACAGAAAGAGCGAGTAGCCGTCGCTGATGATGTGGTGCATCGCGAGCACCAGGACCGAGCGCTCGCCGACGGTGATCAGCCACGCCTTGAACAGCGGGCCCTCCGCGACATCGAAGGGCTCGTACGCGTGACGTGTCGCTTCGGCGGTCAGGTCGTCGCACGCCGGTAGCGAGATGTGGCGGAAGTAGCGATCGACGATCGGGCGGAGGTAGCACCGCAGCTGGCCGTCCTCCTCGCGCAACACCATGCTCAGCGCCTCGTGCCGCGCGATCACGCGATCGAGCGCCGCCTTCACGTGGTCCGGCGCCAGCCCGGGCGTCACCTCGTAGGCGAGGATGTTGTGCAGCTTCGTCCCGTGCGGGTCGATCTCGTGCGCGAGATGAAACGCATGCTGGTTGACCGTGGGCCGGCTCGCGGCGACCGCGTCCGCCACCACGAGCTGCATCAACCCTGCCTTCGCCGCACGGATCCGGTCGACGACATCGGGCGTGAGCGCCTCGCTCGGACCAGAGAAGCGGAGCTTGCCCGCCTCGACCCACAGCTTCACGTTCTTTTCGCGCAGGGCCCGCCAGATGTGCGCCGCATCCACCATTCGAGTTACTCCGCGTTGGACCGCCGCTCGGGAGCTCGCTGTCGAAACGTACGGCCGTCCCGTCCCGGCTGTCAATGCTACGGGACGATGAGCGTCCGGGGCCGTGCACGCGAGTGCAAGTAGTTCGTGATGCTCACCGTGTACGCGCCGAGTCCGCCGAGCCGGATCCTCTCCCCACCGGCGAGCGCGCGCTTCAGCGGCAAGGTGTAAAGCGGCGCGTACTCGCAAACGGTATCGACGAGCTTTGTCTGCCACGTCCGGCCACCGCCGGTCGAGCCGGATGTGTGCCACGCGACGTCGTAGACCTCTTCGAGCTCGCCGTTCGCGTGGATGACGTCGATCCGAGACGGGTGACCGCCCGGCGGCTTGCCGATGTTCGCGTCGAGGAACGCCTCGAAAATCTCGGGCCGCTGCCGGACGAGGACGACGTCGCACTCGATGCTGCCGGCGGGCTCCACGATGCCGCGCCCGGGCTCGCAGTAGAACACGCACGGGTGCCGCGCCGCCGTCTCGGCGAGCCACGTGTCGAGGAACTCGTAGTAGGCATCGAGCTCGAACTTCTGCGCGAGGTGGAACGGCAACTCGTGGCGGTAGCCGCCACCGATGTTCACGACGAGCGGGCGCTCCGGGGACAGCAGCTCGATGACGTGACGGAAGCGCTCGAGGACACGCTGCAAGGTCTGCAGCCGGTAGTTCCGCGAGATGTGAAATGTGACGCCATCGATCCGCGTGCGGTCGATCGATCCGTCCGCCAGCGCGGACCGGAGATCGTCGAGATCCATCCCCAGCGGAAAGCTCTCCTTGTCGACGTCGCTGATCAACACCCGCAGGATGGCGCGCGCGTTCGGGGACACGCGACGGATCCGCTCGAGCTCCGCCAGGGTATCGAACACGAAGTGCGAGCACCCGTCAGCGGCCAGCCGCTCGAGCATGTCCCGCGGCTTTACCGGGAGACTGCACATCACGCGATCCGGCGACACGCCGATCCGCAGCAGCTTCTCGAACTCCTCGGCGCTCGCCACGTCGAAGCCGCTCCCTGCGTCGGCGAGGATCTGGAGGACCTCGGGCTCGCTGTTGGCCTTCAGGGCGTACAGCACGCGGCACGCCGGCAGCCGTCCGCACATCGTCCGGTACGAGCTCAGGAGCGTCGACCGCGAGATGACAAAGTCGGCGGGCATTGGCGGGGTCGGCTGCTAGTCAGTTCGTGAATACCGAGGCCGACCCCGGCGAGGCCATGGTCGCGGCGATCCATCGTTCGAGGCCAAAGCCAACACAACCGGTGACGACCGCGCCTCCGCGATCGAACCCGAACGCCCTGCTGAAATGGTGGTGATGGAAGTTGAAGGACGCAACGGCAACCGGCTGATCGTCGATCTGGATGCGCAGCTCGTGCTTGAGCGCATTGCGCAGCTGGATCTTCTCCTTGATCGCGTTGACCTTCGTCGCGTAGAAGTGGTCGCTGGCGGCCTCGAGGGTGGCGCCCGGGTTGACCGATCGAGCGAGGTCGAGCGCGAGACCTCGGAACGCCTCGAGCTGCCCGACGACGAAGTCCTTCGAGCCCACGAGGACGAACTCGCGGACGGTGAAATCGCGCTGCCGGATGAGAGGCCTGTAGTTGCCATCCTCGGCCCGGAACACGCGCACGTTGCTCGTGATGACGATCCCGTCTCCGATGTCCTTGGTCGCGAGCGTCGGATAGATGTGCAGGCACGCCGCTGGCGTGAGGAACAGGTCGTGATGTTCGAGCATCGGGCCGGTGAGCTTCTCGCCGCGAGTGACGGCCGCGCGTCCCTCGGCACTGATCTGACCGACGACATGGAGGTGATGCGGATGCGATTCAAAGTACCCGCACTTGGCGAGAACCGCGCCGCTGATGATCGAGGGCGCGACGTAGTGCTGGCATCGCTCGGAGCCGGCGCGTTGCACGATCGTGCGATCGATCGCCGTCAGGAGACTTCCACTCTCGTCAGAGAGGCAGAGATATCCGTCGCGAGAAAACGAATCGGTGGGTTCGAAACACATAATCGTTGCTCACCTCCCTCACTCGTCTATCGTGCGGCTCGAAGCATTGTTTGCGCGGCGCGAAACGTGCCATAAACGCCGGTACATGGCCAGCATCCCGCGCGGTGGGTGGGTCGCCTTGATGTTGGTGGCGGCGACGGCGAATGCCGAAGAAAGGCCTGCGAACGTCGAACAGAGCTCCCCGTCGACGTCGACCGCAAATCACCGCGTCATGCACGCCGTTCGCGTCGCCACGGCCCCGCAGATAGACGGGCGTCTCGACGATCCCGCCTGGCAGTTGGGGGAGGCGCACCATGGGTTCGTGCAGCGCACGCCGGTCGAGGGCGCCGCGCCCGCCGAGGACACGGAAGTCCGCCTCGTGTACGACGACAGAGCGCTGTACGTGAGCTTTCGGTGCTTCGATCACGAGGCCAACACGATCGAGCCTCGCCTCGGCCGTCGCGACGAGATCCCCGCGTCCGACTGGGTGTCGATCGCGATCGATCCGTATTTTGATCGCAAGAGCGGCTTCCTGTTCCAGATCAATTCGTACGGCGTCGTCGCTGACGCCAGCATCTCCGAAGGTGCAGACGATGACTTCGCATGGGACTCCGCGTGGGATGGAGAGGTCCACGTCGGAGATACGGAGTGGAGCGCGGAGCTGCGGATCCCGTTCTCCGCACTTCGATTCCCGAACAAGACCGTCCAGACCTGGGGCGTGCACGTAAAGCGATTTCATAATCGCACCCAGCAAGTCTCCGAATGGAATCTCATCGGCTCGGACACGAGTGCATACGTCGGTAGCTTCGAGAGCCTGGAGGGGATCTCGGGCGTCGCGCCGGGCCTCAACCTGTCGCTGCTGCCGTATGGACTCGCCGGCGTCATGCCGAGTTACAGCGTCGACAACACCGCGCGGCGCCGCGGCTACCAGCTCGACGCCGGGCTCGATGCCAAGTACGCGCTGACCGGGCAGCTCACCCTCGACGCGACGCTGAACCCGGATTTCGGACAGGTCGAGGTCGATCCCAGCGTGATCAACCTGTCTGCGATCGAGACGTTCTACGCCGAGAAGCGGTCCTTCTTCACGGAAGGTGCGGAGCTCTTCCGCACGCCGCTCCTGCTCCTCCACACGCGCCGCATCGGTGCGCCCCCGCCTCCCGGTCTCATCGCGCCGAACCAGGAGCTCGTCTCCGAAGATACGCTTGCACCGATCTACGGCGCCACCAAGGTCACCGGCCGCGTCGCGTCTGGCACGTCGATCGGCATCTTATCTGCGCTCGTCGGGCCCGGAACGGCACGCGTGCGCGAAGCCACGCAGGAGCAGGACTACGAGGCGTCGCCACTCACGCACTTCGGAGCCGTGCGGGTTCGCCAACAGATCGACGGCCCATCGGCGGTCGGTGCGCTCGTGACGATGGTGCAGCGCTTTACCGGCGACCGCGCGCTCGCGTCGACGCCGAGCGGCGACCGCTATGTCGGTGCACTCGATCTCGATCTGCGCGGCGGCCCCTACAGCGCCGTCGGCCAGGTCGCGGCATCGAGCGGAACGTGCGACCCCGCGCGGAGCGAGCGTGGCCGACCGTGCGTGCCGGTCGGCGGCACGTTCACCGCCGGGCGGACCGCCGGCGAGCGGCTGCGTCTGTACACGGTCGGTACCTTCCTGGCGCCGGACTTCGACTACAACGCCGCGGGCTACATGCCGTCGGGCGACATCTACAAGCTCGACTCGACCGTCACGTGGCGCACACCCAAGCCGTGGGGACCCGCGCTGTCCAACGAGCAGTCGCTCAACGTGTATTACGGGCGAAACCAGGCGGGGTACAGGACCACTCTCGGCATCGTCCATGCCGCATCATGGAAGTGGAAGAACCTGTGGGACACCGACTACGAGATCGGTGTCGATCTGCCGCGCTACGACCCGCTCGAGACGCGAGGCGGGATCCCGTTCTTTCGACCGTCCGCGCCGTACGGGATCCTCACGGTCGGCACGAACGCGTCGCTGCCGTTCTCCGACAAGATCGTAGCGTTGCTCGCGAAGGAGAAAGAAGGATACGAGCTCCATCTCAGCACTGCGCTCACGATCCTCGCCGGTAGTCGCCTGCAGCTGCAGCTCGGGGTCGGCTATCGCGGCATGTTCAACCGAGAGCGCTGGATCGAGACGGTTTCGGTGAACGATACCGACCACTACATCTTCAACAACATCACGTACCACGGCCTCGACACGACGCTGAGCGCGACGGGCACACTCCTCAAGGGCCTGACGACGCAGCTATACGGTCAGCTCCTTCACGGCGCCGGCAGCTATCCGATGGACGGCTACCGCGAGCTCACCGATCCGCACACGCTGTCACCCATCGCGTTCCCGTACACGGGGAGCGCGAACTTCACGTATACCTCGCTGCTCGGCAACCTGGTGCTGCGCTGGGAGTACAGGCCGCTGTCGACGCTCTACCTGGTGTGGACGCATGCAGCGAGCTTCGACGCCGGTACCGTCCCCGGGTCGATACAGCTCCCCGGCAGGTTCGATCTGCATGGAGCGCTGAGCGATCTCTCGCGGGTGTCCCCGAGCGACGTCGTGATGCTCAAGCTGTCGTATCTCTACGCGCTGTGAGCGCCCGCTCAGAAGTGCGAATAGATGAACGGCTTGGTCGCGCTCGCGAGCAGCGCCGAGCCGGCGATCCCGGCGACCACCGTCGGCCAGAACACGGCGGGGCGCCAGAGGACGCGCGCCGCCTGCGCTCGCGCGGTCTCGAGCCACGACACCAGGTGGCAGCCGACCAGCCCGAGGACGGTGAGACCGAGCGTCGACATCGCGGCCGACGTGAACGCACTCGCATCCGGCGGTGCGTGCATGTCGCGCAGGACCAGCACGGCCTGGCGCAAGCTGTCCGAACGGAACAGCACGAAGCCGACGACGACCAGGTAGAACGTCATCGCGAGCGAGACGACCTTCACGATCGCGTCCGGCAAGCGCTCGGCGGCCGGCCTCAGGCGGCTTCCTGCGACCGTGCTCACCACGCGCACGACGCCGTGGTAGCAGCCGAACACGATGAACAAGGCACTCGCGCCGTGCCACAAGCCGACCAGCACCATCGTCAGCATCGTCAGGAGATACGGATGCGTCGGATATCGCAGCGCCATCGGCAGGAACAGGTAGTCGCGAAACCAGGTCGACAGCGAGATATGCCAGCGCTGCCAGAAGTCTACGATCGACGTGGCGAGATACGGAAGGTTGAAGTTCGCCGGGAGCTGGACACCGAGTAGCAGCGCGATCCCGATCGCCAGCGCGCTGTAGCCGGCGAAATCGCCGTAGATAGTCCCCGCATATGCGAGTACCGCTGTCCACGCGTGCAGGGCCCCGTGCGATCCGTGGCTGAACTCCCGGTAGAACGCATCCGGGATCGTCGACAGGAGGTCGGCGATCGTCTTGTTCACGGATCCGATCGCGATGAACAGCAGGCCGCGCTTCACGTGCTCGCGCGTCATCGACGAGGGCTTCTCGAACTGCGGGAAGAGCGTTGCCCAGCGCGCGATCGGTCCAGCGACGAGATGCGGGAAGAACGTGACCGCCGAGACGAACTCGAGCGGGCTCTCGCGCGGACGAACCGATCGACGGTACACGTCGATCGGGTAGCTCATGCTCCGGAACACGAAGAACGAGAGTCCGAGCGGGATCACGATCTCGAGCTTCGTCCAGTCCGTCAGGGTAGTCGCGAGCTTGAAGTAAGCGAGAATGCCGAGGTTACCGACGATGCCGGCCGCCACGAGCCGCTTCGCACGAGCTCGCGTGTCCTGACTGCGAGCCACCTCGCGCGCCATGTAGAAGTTGAACAGCGCGGTCCCGACCAGCAACGGGACAAAGCGGTAATCCCAGGCCGCGTAGAAGCCGAGGCTTCCGAGCAGGATCGTCCAGAGCTTGTGCGTGCGCGTGCGCGCGACGGCGTGAAACAGGACCAGGAACAGAGCGAGGAAGGCGGCGAACAGAGGAGTGTTGAACTGCATCGCGCGCTAGGGCGGGACCGGCCACGCCGCCTCGTTCGGGCCAAATCGCTTCGCGAACGCGAAGACCCAGCGATCGAGCCCGAAGGCGACACACCCGGAGTACGCGGCTTCTCCGTCCGGGGTCGTGATTCCGAACGCCTCGCCGAAATAGCTCCTGTGGAGGTTCACGGATCCGATCGCCAGGTGTGAATCGAAGACCATCTCCGTCTTCAATGGAGTCAGCCGCTGGGCGACGTACTTGGGGTTCTGCATCGGCCGAAAGAAAGGATCCGTCGCCTTGTCCCAGCGCAGCGGAAGATCGATCGCCGTCACGAACTTCTCGACGGTCTCTCGCATCTGCCCGAGGAACCGCACCACGTCGGCCTCCCCCCCGATGCACACGAGCTCTCGCATCTCGAACGCCGACTGGCGCTCGAGCGGAGCATAGTGTTTCTCTCGTCGAAAGCAGAACGCCTTGGTCGTGAGGTAACGCGGTCCATCCAGCTGCGTTCCCTGTAACTGGATGTAGAAGTGGTAACACGCGGCCGGCGTGAGCACGTCGCGGGGCGGCGTGCACGCGGTGAGGTGCACGACGCCGTCCTCGCCAACCGGTGTGGCCTCGGCAAACCGCTGCAGGTTCGCCTCGTCCGGGTCGAGCGCGACCGGGAACGTCGCGAGGTGCTGGAAGGAGCTGAAGTAGTCGAGCTTCGCGAGCTCCGAGGCCGCGACGAACGGCGGAAACACGTACTCGGTCGCTCGGAACGCGTCGTGGCCCCACGCCACGAACATCCGATCGAGTCGTCGCTGCAGCGCGAGTGCGGCCCCCGTGTAGGCCGACTGGCCGCTCGGGTACCATAGGTGTCCATCGATCAGCGGCGAGGCCATCGCTAAGGCGCCTCGGGGAAGAAGCTGGACACGATGCTGTCGATGCAGCGGAACGAGTCCGGGCTGAACCCCGGAGCGTCGAAGTCGATCGGCTCCCCGCGCAGACTCCCGATGAAGATGCTGAGCTCGAGGAGCTGCAGCGACGAGATGTGGCCCTGCTCGACCAGCAAGGTGTCGTCCGTCAGCTCGACGCGCTTCTTCTTGCTGGCTCGCTTGAGGATCCAATCGCGGAGCTGCTGGCGGACTTCGGCACTAGAGCGCATAGGTCGGGGGGGCGAGGAGGATTTCATTCTCGACGAGAAAGCTCGAGATATCGGCGGTCACCCGCTCGAAGCGCGCTCTCGCCTCCGCGCTTTCCAGTGCCTGCTCGTAGAGCGAGTAGGAGTCCTCGAGTCCCGCGTCGTCGTAGACCGCGGGGTTGAAGTATTCCTTCCAGGTCGCCATGATGAACGCCGCGAGGTATTCGCGGATCTTGTCGAGCTCGTCTGCCGTCCACCCGGCGCGGTACTTGGCGAACAGGCTCTGCACGACCTGCCGGCCGAACACGCGGTGGCGTGCCTCTTCGCGGCGATGGTAGGCGTTGATCTCGCGAACGATCGGGTTGAGGCGAGGGTCGCGAGCGAGCTCGACGTTGTAGTAGTTCCCCATCTCCTCGAAGATCAGGACGGACGTGAAGAACGCGAGCTCCGACTCGCCCCGCGCATACTCGGCCGAGCCTGCGGCGACGTGCAGATCCGGGTAGACCTTGCCCGCATACCGGACGCAGAAGTCGCCGAAGCACACGATGTGCTTGACCTCTTCGTCGAGGAAATGTTGCATGTACTCGGTCAGGTGCGCGTAGGGCTTGCGGTACAGGAACGGGACGAGCTTGCTGATGAACATCTGCTCGCCGTGAAGCGTCAGGCTGAAGAAGTTGACGATCTCGTAGAAGCTGAGCTTGCGCTTCTGCGCCTCGGAGAGCCGTTCGTAGATGCTCGTGCCGGCGAGCGAGACCAGCTCCGGCTTCATGCACCACAGCTCGGGGTCGAGCGCTTCCTGCCATTCGAACGCGGTGTACGGGTTCGTGTACTGCGCGCGTGACGCTGCACATAGCCTCTCGATCACCGGATCGACATAGGGTCGGTTCGGACGGTGCTGGCTGCTGTCGGTCATGACGAGTGCTCGCGGCAGCGAATGTGTAAGGGGTGCAGCAATTTGCTGCACGCTCTCGACAGCGCGATCTTCGCCGCGATCATAGCCCCAGACGCCACACCCGACGGGCCCGTGCAAGCCATTCCAGAGAGCCTTGTGGCATAGTTCGGGGCGTTCGTGCAAGTCGTGACCACGGGCGCGAGAGGAATCGAACGAGGACTAATGAGTACGAATGAGCAAGTGCGTAGCATGCTCGACGCGACCGTCGGGCGTCAGCTAACGAAGACCATCGGCGAGATCGACGACGACAGCAACCTGTTCGATCTCGGTCTGGATTCGATCGGCTTCATCAACATCATCATCGAGATCGAGAAGAATTTCGGGATCGAGATCCAGCAAGAGGAGATGGAGCTGGAGCGCTTCAACACGATTCGCGCGATCCAGCACTCCGTCGAGCGCAAGGGTACGCAGGTCCACAGCTGATCCCGTGGGGAGTCGACGATGGTGAGTCACAACGGACGCGACCATACAGCGGTCAAGGGGCAACTGATCCGGCTCCTCCGCGATCATGTCGCCGTCGATGCGTCGCTGCTGAGGGATGACTCGAGCCTGTTTGATCTGGGGATCGATTCCGCGAGCATGCTCGGTCTGACCGACCTGATCCGGCGCACGTTTGGCGTCTCGCTCTCGCTCTCGGAAGCGATGGCAGAGAGCGGCTCGATCGCGGAGCTCGCCGAACGGATCACAGTGCGCGTTGGCACCACGCCGATCGTCGTGCCGTCTCCGGCGACCGAGACGGCGGTTCCGCGGCCCGACGTCGTCGCACCGCCATCGTCGCTGCAAGAGCAGCTGATCCAGCTGATCCAGCAACAACGCGCGACGATGGAACACGTGTTCAAGCTCCAGCTCGATGTCCTCGCCGGCGCGCTCGGCACGCCCGGCGAGCCGAGCGCCATCGCGCAGAGCGTTCCAGCCGCCGCGCCGAGCGCGATCGCAGCCGCGTCCGTCTCGAGCAGCGCGGCTCCACGCGCGAACGATCGCGCGAACGATCGCGCGACCAGCGAGCTCGTCCGCGCACTGCCCGAGACGGCCGCTCGCTCGAAGCAGCTCGCCCAGCGCTATCGCTCGGTGTGGGCCGACCTCGACGAACCCGCCGGGTTTACCCAGGCGACGAAGGAAGCCACGTACCAGATCACGGTCGACCGTGCCTCGGGCGCCCGCTTCGTCGACGTCGATGGCAACGAGTACGTCGATATCGCCATGGGGTTCGGCTCGCTGTTGCTCGGCCACTCGCCGGGCTTCCTCATGGAGGCGCTGCACGCCGAGCTCGATCGGGGGATCCAGCTCGCGCCTCGCCACCGCCTCAGCGGAGAAGTCGGGGAGTTGATCGCGCGCCTGACCGGATTCGACCGCGTGACCCTCACGGCGACGGGCACCGAGGCCGTGATGACGACGATGAAGATCGCCCGCGCTTACAGCGGAAAGCCGAAGATCGCCATCTTCAGCGGTGGCTACCACGGGCATTGCGACGCGACGCTGGCGACCCGCTTCCGCAAGGACGGTCCGATCGTGCCGCTCGCCCCGGGCATCTCGCGAGCCGCGCTCGACGACATGCTGGTGCTCGAATACAACAGCGAGTCCGCGCTCGCTGCGGTCGAGGAACACGCCGACGAGCTCGCCGCGGTGATCGTCGAGCCGGTGCAATCGCGGCGCCCCGATATCCAGCCACGGCAGTTCCTGGCCCAGCTGCGCAACGCGACCACACAGCATGGTGTCCTGCTCGCATTCGACGAGGTGATCACCGGCTTCCGGTCGCATCTCGGCGGTGCCGCGGCGCTCTTCGGGGTCCGGCCCGACCTCGCGATCTACGGCAAGTCGGTCTGCAACGGCATTCCGGTCGGCGTCGTCGCCGGAAAGCGCGAGATCATGGACGTGTGCGATGGCGGGGCGTGGCAATTCGGCGACAACTCGTACCCGGCCGCGCCGCAGACGTTCTTCGCGGGCACGTTCTTCAAGCACCCACTCACGCTCGCTGCCTGTCAGGCCACGCTGACCTACCTCGAGGCGGCGACCAACTCGCTGCAGGAGTCGCTCACCGCGAAGACGGAGCGGCTGGTCGCGCGGCTCGACGACGTCCTGGAGTCCCGGCGGGTGCCGATTCGCGTCGCGAGCTTCGCGTCGCTTTTCTTGTTCAAGCCGGCGGATGGCGTGGAGCGCCACCACATGGAAGCGTTCTTCCACGTGATGCGAACCAAGGGCGTGTTCACGTGGGCCGGACGCACGTGCTTCCTGTCGACGGCGCACACGGATGAAGACCTCGACGCGATCGTCGCCGCGGTCGCGGATAGCGCCGATGCCCTCGTGCGCGCCAAGGTCCTGGAGCCGACGCCGCGCCGGGACGGTGCTCAGCATCGAGGCTTCCAACCCGGTATCCCCGACAAGATCTATTACGACTAGCGCGCGATGCTGCCGGCTCCGAGCAAGCTGAAGATTCCTGGGTTCAGCCCGAACTGTCTGATGGGCGCGGTTGCGGCGGTCGCGCAGCATCAGCTCGGGATCAACGGCGCGCTGGAGCGGTTGTACTTCTGTCACACGTTCCGTTACACGAAGCGCGCCCCGACCCTGGCCGTCGAGGACGCGCTGCCGCTGCTGAACGCGTCGTTCACCCGGGAGCTGCCCCTCAGCAAGGACGAGTTCGCCCACCGGCTGCGCCACTACTACTGCATCGAGCTCCTGAACAAGGAATACAGGGCGTTCGACGAGTTGCTCGATGACCTCGCCTGGCTCACGAGCGCCGGGGAGCTGCCGCTGACGGAGATCGACTTCTTCCACATGCGGCGCCACCCGTATTTCCGTGCATTCCACGACCAGCACATGATGGTCGTCACCGGCGTCGATCGCGAGCGCCGGCAGCTCGCGGTGTGCGAGGCCGTGTTCGGGGATGCGCCGTTCTCACTCGACGACTATCGCGGGTTCTTCGACGAGGTCACGCACGAGATCAGGCGCCCTTTCTACCTCGCACTCGTCCGGCGCACGCCCGGGAACCCGGC
>Ga0307509_10004382_pt1 | contig 20444 bp, 11 predicted proteins | sample 10_EM_MG_FD_202245 | JGI IMG/M metagenome (GOLD analysis project Ga0307509, IMG submission 202245) | Populus trichocarpa ectomycorrhiza microbial communities from riparian zone in the Pacific Northwest, United States - 10_EM | ecosystem: Host-associated > Plants > Roots > Unclassified | place... | reverse complement strand
TGGAAGAGCATGCCCCTCTCTGAAGGTTCATAATATTCAATAGTTCCACTGATTCGATCATGAAGCCTGATACGAGGTGAGAAGAACTTAGAAAGCTTTTCCCCGAGTTGTTAGCAGTGATTAAATATGGGGTATGTTTTGGGTCGTTACCGGGCCAATAGATGGTTAGTTATCCTATCTGTAGGTCCTTTTTCATCCAAAGAGCCTTTACCTGGTGATAAAGTAGTCCATTGTAAGTAGAGGCCATCAGGGGCAGGGAGAGTTCCCCAATGCAGAGCCCTATGGGTCACTTACGTTGGGTTTCTTCAGGAGATTAGGGCGTGAAATGGACCATCCAGGTGCAAAGGGCGGACAGGATACGGGTTGTATTGCGCCCAACGGACTAGGATGCAACCATTGTGCTGGGGCTATCTGAGGGCGGGCTGGGCGGACAGGATGCTCCAGACGGATTTCCTGCGTCCGGACGCAATGCCTATCCACCCGGAGCAAACGCTTTTTTTGCTGATGAAGGTAGGGGAACTTCATATATTTATGCCTTTATTCTCTTAGGGAGTTCGCGCGACCAGATATAATGTTGGCCTGGAGACCCCTGCAACATTTACTATGTATGCTTAACTCTACCTGAACATGCTCTCCCCCCCTTACCCTGCCCTGTAGGGGAACTTTGGCCTACTGGGGTACACTGTCTAACATCAGCAAAATAACCATTTTCTCAGGACTTCTCGAGCCTGCCTCTGGACGATAGCCAGTCCACCCTTTGCCAGCAGTTCTTCCTACTCTCCTGAGCCCTCTTTGGATTTCATCTCTTGCATCGTGTACATCTGAACGCCCCACTTTCCCTCCAAAGCATCTAACGCGCTTCTTGTGACCCAACCCCTTCCCAGCTCATTCCTGTTACATCTGCTTCCTTATTTTTTTGTCTACAGGGCTCCTGCCTGTACTTACCAACTGCGCACGGTCGGTGGCTCTCCCTGATTCCCTGTCAGCTCTAGGGACCTAGAAAATCCGCTGACTTCTGTTCACATCCTACCTTGCTGTTTTCTTAGCCGGCGTGCTACTGTCACTTCGATGATTCCCTTACGGTAGACAAGATGGCCGGCGCAGTGGCCATCGAGACCTCTTACCTTGGTTGGCTTTCCCACAGGGGATAATAAATTGGGATTATTAATCATCAGTAGAACTCACGCAGCAGAGTTGAAGTCTGACACTTTCTAAGGGAATCTCTTTCTTAAGTCAGCGGCTTCAACTCGGCTGGCGTTTCAATTCAACAAATTTAAAATATTCCCTTAAATGCCGCCGGATCGTATATTACTGCTGCGGCCGAGTTGAAACCAGACACACGATATGGGAACAGCCATTTTAGGTGTACAGCTTCAACTTGACTGCATATTCATGCAGAACAATTTAACCAATTTAAAATATTCCCTTAAAGGCCAGCAGATTGTTTAGTACTCCCGCGGCCGAGTTGAAGCTGGACACTCAATATCGGAACTGGTATCTTAAGTGTACGGCTGCAACTTGCCCACATATTTATACAAAGGAAATTCAACCTATTTAAAATATTCCCTTAAATTCCTGCAGATTGTGTAGTACTCCACACGGCTGAGTTGAAGCTGGACACCAATATGGGCACTTCACTGTTAAGTGTATGGTCTCAACTTGGCTGCAAATTCATGCAAAACAATTCAACCTATGTAACAAATTTGCTAAAAAGCCAGCAGATTTTGTAGTACTTCCGTAGCTGAGTTGAAGCCGCACACTCAATATGCGAACTACCACCTTAAGTGCCCAGCTTTAACTCGTATAAATATTGTACACAATTGGATAGAATAAGTGAATATATTTCATTAAACGTCTGCAGATCAATCCTGTGATTCACTATCCATTGCCTCTCCCCACTAGAAATTACCTGCACATGTCCGATTACTGCCCCTATACTGACAATTTGACTGTCTCAACCATTTACCCACCTGCTGACTAGAATATCTGCGCTCGCAATTTGAAATCTGCCACTATTGACCCAATCGAGTATGCAAACTAATACTAACCGATTGATAGCTCCCACCTCTTGGACAACATTTCTTATCTTGAAAAGAACTAGCAACCGAGCCACTACCGCTTGTTGTAAATCTATATAGTTCGCTTTCCCATGAGTCTGGACCCAAACCCATTCGTTTCTGGGGCTACGGTTACGGAATGTCTTTGTTTCAGTCCAGCGGGGCAGGTGGATCTCAAACCGGTCACTTTTCTCAGGTCAGTTAGTGGAATTTCATGCTGAGCAATTCCTTCTACAGGGAGTAACCCTAGTTCTGTAGGGCCAGCAGGCAACTGCCGGTCATGCACGGGAGTCTGCCTAGTAAAACGTAGTATCTCCTGCATCATGTCCGAATAATGTATATTAAGAGCTATGCATACTGTAATGTGGGCACTCTGTAGGAAGACGGATTCTAAGATTGCGACCGCACCTAAGACTCAAAGTAGAAGTAAGGATCAAAATAAAGATAAAGATAATTCAAAGTAGAATCAAGTGGTAAAAGTTAATATCATTAAGCCTGTGTAACAAACACATTCTCGACGGTGTTTCGTTAAACGGGGAACGACTAATCGTAGTGCATATCGTAATCGTCGACTATCTTCATAGTCTCGTTGGAGGAAGTCTTATCATCATAAGACCTGAAGGTACCAAGTCCAATCGCTAGAGGACTAGGTGCTCGTGTTCGAGCCGTAGGGGTTTGCGTAAGAAGTAGGGTAATAGGACTGCATATCTTGCACCACGGGAAGGTCACTGTCAAAGGGCTTGTCCCGTGCTCCAGTATTCAAGTGTTGTATTACTTAGATAGTTGGGTGAAGATCCTATCCCTTCGTCGTTTTCTTTTTTTTTTGATATCATGTGTTATTTGTTTTAGGTACAAAAAGCCTTATGCAGCACAAGCTATAAAGAGAAAAAAACCTATAAGTCACAACAACCACCCGCTTCACCTCCTAATAGGAAAAATCAAACACCCCGAAACCATAGGAAAAGCCCCCTTCACCTAGCACCTAAGATACTAATACCCCAGACACATAAGGAAACAATTCATAGAAACGTACAGGTAGAGAGACCCAAACCCTTCGGCAGGCTACCCTGAACAAAAGAAAGTTTCGCTAAGGCCTCGGAACGCGGGCCTGAGGGAGAGGATAGTGATCGCGCTTTTGTTTGAAAACCACTGGACTGTGGGCCAACACTTGAACCGTGAACAACAGCCGCGCCGGTAATTACATCGTTCGACCAAGGTGTTGGTGGCAGCCACAGAGGCAGTGCAATACCACGACTCGGCGTAACCGAGGAGGACTGCAACAATCGGGGAGGATAGGGAGGCGAGCGGAGTCACCGGGCAGAGGGGATGCCAGCCAGCGGGGAGCAGTAGGCCCGGGGTGCCAGCCGGTGGTGAGCAGTACGGTGCCAGCCAGGGGGTGGATTGTGGTAGTACGGTACCAGCGGACAGAACAGGGAGGCAGAGGGAGCAAAGATTGCGAACGGGCTAGCCACAACCGACAAACGGGCCATAGCAAGGGCTTTTGGGACGACGACGAGACTGAGCGGAACCGTGATGTTACTAACCGAGGCTTTCCCCATCAGAGGTACAAGCCCAGCAAGCTGAGGCCTACTTCGACCGAGAGTCTGACACCGTAACGCCGACCGTGAGCGAAGCGAGAAGCTTTTCGACCGCGCGAAATGCTAAGCGAGGTGCAAAGCAAGTGTGGGGTAAGGGGGAGAACCGAACTCCATGAGCGGGAGTCAACGAAGAACAGGAACGAGAACCCCAAGGAGGGGAGGCCGAAGCCTCAGAGTAGGAGGGAAGATGGCTTAACGTCAACTACTAGGCAGTAGCCATCGTGGGAGAGGAGAGGTGGGTGGGGGAAAGTGACGATGATATCACGTGGTGTTGAGATTTCAATCGCCGGAGGTGGAGGAGAGATGGTTCGTGTCCTATTCCTTGGTCGAAACGAAGCGCCTTATATAGGCATCTTCCCACAACCCTAACCGTGGTGACTCATCACCTCGCGCTACATAAACCGCTATGACTCACATGAGTCATCGCCCACATTCCGTTAACCAATCAAAACTCATAAACCAAGTCATGTGCTCGAGTGAGTCACATGCGTGAAACCCATGACTCATAATGTGAGTCATGTGCGAAAGTCATTACATCATATGACGTCACAATCGTGAGTTATAAAACAATCAACCAATCATAATATAACAATGACTTGCAACTGTGTAGTCATGTAAAAGCTTATGAGTCAAGTGACGTCATAGCGTAAAACATAAACAAGGGATGACTAATAACTGATTAGTCATGTGAAAACAAATTGGCTAAGTCAGAATTTGTGACAATATAGAACTGGCAGTTTTCTTCTAGTAGTACCGTACATGATGTAGGGCTTTCAAAAATACGTATATTATTATAAAATACGGTATTTTTGACTGTACATTTTATACCATACATACAATACATACGTGCCCTACCGTCGTTTACCCTAAAATCTTAACTCTAAAGCTATATCTCAATAATAATTAGTCGTAAATGAGTTGTTACCCTAAGAGTTTGGGGGATGATTTTTCTGCTTGCAAGCAAATTTTGTATTTGAGGGTGACATTTATTACTTGATATCATCTTCGCGGAATAAGAGCACAATATTTCTGAAAATGGGCTGTACAAAGGACCCACAGCTCCTCAGTGCTTACGAGACTGTCCCTCCTGAAGCAGGGAAGAAGGTAACTCATTCTACTCCTTAATAAAATACATATTTGAATATACTAAATATGATGTAGCTTGAATTAGTTCGTTGTATCGCATGTGGAAAAACCTTTGCCAAAAGCCCAACACGCTAGCGCGAGCACCTATCTACATGTGTTAAATACCAAGAGCAGATATCCATGGACGGAAAGTCAAGTATCGGAACCTCGAATCTGGCCGCAGGACAAACACGCATTACTAGCCGAGCCCAACGCCTCTCTCCTACTGAAAAGCATGACGCGGATATCTCCTTTGCCTTAGCCATCTATATGAACAATCTTCCGTTTAATGTTCCTCAATCGCCTTACTTTCTGGCCCTATTTCAAAAGATTTCGCCAGCCTATAAGCCACCCAGCTCATTCCTATTGCGTACTACCTTACTCGACGAGACCTATCATCTGGTCAAGGAAGATGTTGAGAAAGTTATTCAATCATCCTACTATCTCAATATTATTACCGACGAAAGCGAGAATATATCTAAGGATCGGATTATCAACATATCAGTTAATACTGACCGGGGTACCTTTCATTACTACTCTGAGAATGCTGGATCAATGGCATTTACGGCTGAGAATTTGGCTGCCTGGCTTATGGGCAAGCTTGGTGAACTCATTCAAGGGGATTGGGACTGAATCAACAGCTTCGCCACCGATACATGCTCTACAATGCTGTTGTTGTGGCGAATTCTTGCTGCTAACCAAAGATTACAACTCTCAAAAGCACTCTTCGTTCCCTGCGACTCCCATGGCCTCCAACTACTCATTAAGGATGTACTTGGAATTCCTTACTATAAGGTTATCCAGTCCCAAATTATGCTAGTAATCAATACATTTCGTCGGTCACCACTTCAGCTATCGATTCTTTGCGAGAAACAGAAAGCTTGTTACGGCAAAACTAGTGCTTTGGTCCTTGCTGTCATTACCCGCTGGGTGACCCAAGCACGCGCAATCGAATCTATTTACAAGAACAAAAAGGCCTTTAAGGCATATGTCCTTGATGATCGCACTCAACTTGATCATAAGGTTTCCCAGCTTCTCTGTTCACGCGACTTCTAGAACAATATAGAGGAGCTCCGGGACCTTATCCTGCCAATTCACAAGGTCCAAGTCCAATCAGAATCCAGCAATGCGCATCTTGGATTGGTTGTTTCCGACTGGCTTACCATTCGAAACCATCTCGAGCGTATTATTGATGTGCAGCCCGCTCAGCCAGAAATCTTACAATTACTTAAGAAGCGAATGGACCGCCATGTTCTAGCTCTTCATTGGACAGCCTACTTTCTAACTCCAGGCAATATTGGAGTCGCCACAACTGTTGAGCAACAGAATATGGTCATTGAATATCTTGGAAATGCTCATAGTGATCCTATTATTCAGAACCGTGTTCAGGAACAATATTACAGGGCGAAGGATGAACCTTTTAGTTCTCATAACCTGGCCTGGGATATTACTTCACTAACTACTTTCTGGCATGCACAGCATACCTTCTCCCCTGAGCTTTCACTCTTGGCTACCAGACTGTTTCGTTTCCCAGCCAATTCTGTCCCCAGTGAGCGTTCCTTTTCTGCCCAAAATCTTATTCACAGCAAGGTCCGCAATAGTCTCAACTCTACTGGAGTTGATAAGCTTACATATATTTATCTCAACCGCCGTGTATTGGACCACAAGGCTGGTGAACTACGTCAGTGGCAGGATCTGTCTGGTAAGGCAGAAATTGAGTTGGAAGATGTTGTTGTTGGACTACAGGACTCAATTGAAACTGAGAGTGATGAAGGTATTGTAATTGAATTCCTTTTTAATAGCATTACTCTTTTTGCTTTCACCATTGACTAATATTATTATGCGCTATTTAGAGAGAGACAGAGATGTGGAAGAGGCAGGGCTGAATGTAATCCAAGATGATGAACCTACAGCCAATTACATGGAATCTTCTATGGTGGAGCAAAATTCTTTCCAACTGTATGACAATAGCCAATCGCTTGATGTTCAGGCTAGGGGATCAAAGAGGCCAAGGTATACCAATGATGACAACTACTAGCTAGCAAAAAGATCAGATTTGTAACCTTGTACATTAGTAACTTGACAATTGAAAGTAGTATTTCCAATTTTCTACATAACTGTGTCATTGAACCCTATGTGAAATAATTAGTACTACATATTTTGAAACCTTGAATAAAATACGTATTTAAAAATAAAATACTGTTTTTATACGGTATTATATGATATTATACAAAAGGTATAAATACGATCTGAAGCACTACGTGCATGAGCCTGTCCTAACCTGTTATACGTGAAATACATTACAATTTTATTTATTTAGAAAATTCAGTTTGCCATCGCAATATTGTACATCCTAGCCCTTAGTAGCCAGAACATTTGCATACTCATGGGCCAACTCCTTTTTTCCCTTCATTATCTCTTGCCTTGTGTTGATATTTTCAGGCATCTCTCTCGCCTTGTCCTCTCTTTCCTTACCCTCCCCTGCCCCTCCTTTTTTGGATACTTTTTCTTTCCTGCCTTTTCCTGATTCTTTATGAGCAGCTGAAAGTTGCTAGCATGAGTGAAAAAATCAAGTGAGTTCTGTATCCCCTTCATAATTGTGGACACTTGCTCTGCTACCAGTGACCCAAAGAAACAAAACCTATATCCCACTGCTAATCCAACCCACATTTTAATCTGCCAGAGTATCAGGTCTCTCTAACCAAGCCCCCCTTGCCCAATGGAGCAGACAGTTAAAAACCTTTTTCTTGTCTATTGAATCCTAATAGCCCTTGCCGTCATCTTCTTCAAGCCCCTCTGACTCATTAATGGCAAAACCATTCCATGCTGCTGCAACAGGCTCCAATGGTACACCATTTTGTCCTTTTACCATTTTCATATCTTTTACAACTACTTCTATCATCCTCATATATTGCTCCATGCACCGGATCGGTAGCTCATTGCTACAAAAACAACACAGCTCCTTGTTTGTCTGTAGCTATTCATATTCCTGTAATAATCCTATTGTATTCTTATTATAATATAACAGGTGATGACGTTTCTTACCAATTTCTTCACTATCTCATCAGATACTAGTAGGCAACTGTCTTGTAGTCTTGTATAGAACTACCATGATTGTTCTAGGTTGTTGTCCCAACTCTTGACTATCACAACAGTGGTGGGGCATAAGAGCTTGTGGGTGGAATATTCATAGAACTCAATAGAGTAAACAGAATCCTATTGCAGCTATTTTAGTCTAGAAAAGTAATTACATGATTGCGTGAAGATCCTGTCTGGCAGGTTAGAAGATTTGCCTTATATATGCATCTTCACAAGCCTAACTCTGGTGACTCATCACCTCGCATAATATAACCCTTCTATGACTCATAATCAGTCATAGGGTGCAATCCATCAGATGACTCATATGAGTCACTGCAGAATATAATGTTAATCAATCATAACTTATAAACCAAATCATGTGCTCAAACGAGTCACATTCGTTAAACCTATTACTTATAATCTGACTCATGTGCAAATGTCAATATATCATATGAGTCACAATTGTGGGTTATTAAAACAATCACAAGATAATGATAACTCGCTATTGCGTAGTCGTGTCGGATGCTGTGGGTCGACTACCTTCGTGTCTTAAAACCGGTATACCTTGTGACTGGTGAGTATTAGTAGTGTAAAACCTGCCTTGCTTGGTCATAATTTGTTACAGTCACTTATCTCTATCCTTTCCTAACTCTATGCTCACACTATGCTCTTCGCTGTAATCAGGCCAGACTCCATATAGGCAACACTGGTACTCGCCACGAACTGTTGGATTATTTGAACCACCTTTTGTAACCTCCAGTGCCAGTGTAGGTTTAAGTAGGGTTGTGGAGCTGCTGCATGTTTGAATTCAATTGTCAGGAATGCAGAAACTGTATCCAATAGTATCATTCTATTTTAATCTCGTATCTCTAGTTGCCCTAAGAAGGATGGGTAAATGGCCGAGGCTTTCTTCCCCTCACTAGCCTTATACATCAGCAAAAAGAGTTTTGCCTTATGTATATCGTACTTTGATTTAAGTAGCAGGTGGTATTGCCAGGAAGCCTTATACCTCTCATACCTCATAAGACATTAGGTATTGATTGGGACTCCTGAGGCCCCCCATGAGCCAACTATAGTTTACTCATGTTTTAGGGCCTTACCACTTGGGTCAAGCTATGCATAGTAAATACATGGCGTATTGTACGAACCACATAATGCAGGGTAACAGATGGGTGGTCTGGTAATGTCTGCAGTCCCACACAGTCTCTGGTAAGGCTACTCATTTCCATGAGTCTTTCCGGTATTGATTTAGGACCCTAGAGTTGTTCCGTTGTGGACAGTGTCCCCTTGGAGTCCCCTGGAGGACTTTGTTAATTCTAAAGTCCCTGTGTGTGGGAGTACAATAGTGCTGAGATTTTTAGCCTTCACATAAATCACATTTTGCTATTGTGCTTAAGCGTTTTTACAAGGTAGTTGCGACACAATTTAGAAGAAGACGGAGAACAGACCCAATAGAACTCTAGGAGGCTCAAATGGGACTCTGGGAGGCTCGCATAATTTGTTAGTAGTGCCGAGATTTTCAAACATACCTCCCATTCCCCAATGTATTTGGGCCGCTGAAAGGCCCCTTCCACACTTTCTTTCCTCCTTCGCCCCCTGCCCAAGGGCACGCACAGGCCCCCCATCGGACATCTCATGCTATATACCTCCAATCAAGACAGGGATACCACCGTTGGATTCCGCTAGTTGAGAGCATTCATTTGAGCTATTAAATGTCCCATTTGGACAATTTACCAGATCACTTCATATACTTTGACACTTGGGTGAATTTTTGAACCTTTTTCTATCTCATTTGTTGACTTAGGCTACAGACGTCTATCACCAAGTGGATACCTGGGTTAGATTCCCCTCATCGACAGCATTCATTTGCGTTGTTAAAAGTCTAATTTGCACTATTTTCAAGGTCCATTCTTTGCACTTTTACACTTGGGCAGATTTTTGAACTACTGATTACCTCATATGTTTAGTTGTGGTACAGGCATCCGATCGGCATGTGGATACTGAAACGAGATTTCTGTCCGGGGAAGAACTTTCCTTCCATGAAGCAAGATAGAAAAAGGAAAGCAAAGAATCGTAGCAGACACAGGGGAAATGAGATCATGGTAGGGAAACAAAACAATACCCAAAGTGGGGAATCGCCACTCACACAGAGGGTAAAGTCAAAGAAATCATTGATGATGATCAAGGAATCTGAAAGAAAGAAACTTCATCCCTATCGATCAAAAGCCATAAGCAAAGTAGTCCATGCAGAGGTTGCTGTCCATCTCTACTGTTACCTAGTTTTTGTTGACTCACCCCTGCCTCTTCAGCCCCACGATTCTTCTCATCCCTTAGTAGTCATCTAGTAACCCATCGCATTGGTCCCCCAGATGGCTAGCTATGTAATCCTTCCTCCTATTGAAAACACAAACAAACAAAAGAATATAAGGAACAATTTAGTTTAATGTTGGCCCATAAAAAGCTCCACAATACCTGGGTTGGATTCCCCTGATCCCGACTGTTCATTTGAGCTATTAAACATCCCATTTGCACCATTGTCAGGGTCCATTCTTTATTACACTTTTACACTTGGGCGGATTTTTGAAGTACTGACTATCTCATATATTTACTTACACTACAGGCATTATATCACCAAGTGGATACCTAGGGTTGATTCCCCTCATCGAGAGCGTTTATTTGAGCCATTAAACGTCCGCTTTGGACTATTTTCAAGGTCCATTCTTTACACTTTTACACTTCGGCACATTTTGGAGCAACTCACTATCTCATATGTTCACATATGCGACAGGCACGCAATTACCAACAGGATACCTGGGTTGGATTCCCTTCATCGAGAGCATTCTTTTGAGTGGTTAACTGTGCCATTTGCACTATTTTCAAGGGCCATTCTTTACACTTTTACACTTTGGCAGATTTTTGAACCTCTGACTATCTCATATGTTTACTTGGGCTACAGGCATGAGATCACCAAGCGGATACCTGGGTTAGATTCCCCTTATCGATAGCATTCATTTGAGGAATTAAGCATCCCATTTGCACTGTTTCCAAGGTTACCTTTTTACACTTTTACACTTGGGCGGATCTTTGAACCTCCGACTATGTCATATGTTTACCTAGGCTACAGACATGCAATCACCAAGTGGATACCTGGGTTGGATTCACCACATTGAGAGCATTCCTTTGAGCCTCTAAACGTCCTATTTGCACCATTTCTAGGCCTTCTGGCTTCAGTCTTTCATTTACTAGTATTAGTTGTGGCTTAATTTACTGGTGGTTTAATATACAAAAACATAAATTTAAAATTATACAAGCTTATGAATATCGTATAATACTAGCCTGACTAAGTAATTAGATAGAAGATTGTGACATGAAACATGTCTCACTAAGCTTTTCCATAGGTCAAACCCAGTGACTCAAAGGCTATTTGAGACGCTGGAAGGCCTTTGTGAATTGTTCTTTTATTTTTCGGTTATGGATCCGGTCTTCCTGGGGAACCTGACATTAAGTCCAAGTACTGTTAGGGCTTCCTGAACTCCCAAATAAGACTCTGGGCGTCTTGCTTACCTTGTACTACCCGTGAATCTCAGCTCTTCTCAACTTGCCCACTCTTCCTGGTAAATACCTGGTTTTTGGTATTATTGGCACTCCGTACATCAACTGGAGGTTCATATTTTGGCCAGGCATCCCTCACATACCTCATGAGGTATAGGGGGAAAATGACAACTTTTGCTGATGTAGATCACGAGCATCAATCCATTGTGTTGTGCATCCTGCATTAAATTGTAACGGGGGCACTTTGCAGCAAGACAGATCCTAAGATCGAAACTGGACCGAAGACTCAAAGTAGAAGTAAAGATCAAAATAAAAATAAAATAATTCAAAGTAGAATCAAGCGATGAAACTTAATATCGTTAAGCCTGAAAGCTTCACTCACTAAGTTCCCTCGAGAGTCGTTGGTTATCAGAATAGCGTGTCTCTCGCTTTAGTTAAGTAGAATAATGTAAAGCCAGAGGACCCCAGTCAACCATTCAGACCTTTCGCGAGCACCCTGCTCAGCTCAGGGGTGTCCACTTTACCTGCCTAGAGTGAGCTAATACTCGGAGGCAGTCGGACTGCACAGTTACTAACTATCTCCACGAATAGGAAAGGCTCCCGCTGATGTCTCTCCAACTACATCTGCATGAGCGAAAACTCTTTCCTATCGGTAGTATGTCAGTGGCCGACCGACATACCCACCGTAGAGATAATATCCATTGGGACTGACTGGGCCACCGGTGGGTTTGTCTATATAAGCTATGCAGTCTATTGGCAAATCTACTTGGCTATACTAAGCTTCTAAACCTGACTGCATCCTCCCGCGATAAGAAATCTCCTGCTGCTTGACTGCATGGGCACTACTCACAGCCAACCATGCGGGACCCTCTTAAATGGTGACAAGACTCACACTTCTCGAGTCCACTAATAACCCCTGGTAATGCTACAGTTCACGGGGTAGCCTGGGACTGCCTTTGGGGTGGTTGTCCTGAAAGCCTTGCAGCTTCCCCGGTCAGCCCCAAGCCTTCTACTTTTAACCATACAACTACCCGGAGGCCAAAGTATGCCCGTAGGTGGTTCCCCGGTGTTATCCAGGTGGCGTCCCGGGAGCCGGTCACCCTCATACCCATTTTATATCCTGCAATCAGCTTCTGGTCGGTTGGACGGCCACAATCTATCTGGTATTGTAGAAGTGTTCCGATTGATCTCACTTTACTTGGAAGCATACAACAAGACAGCAGTAGAGTGCTGTCGCGCCAATCAACCGCAGGAGCCACAGGGCGGTGTTAGTAATATCTCATGAAGGTCAAAGGAGGTTCTGACCACTCCTGCTCCGCTAGTAGTCCATTTCGTACCTTACGACGCGTTCCTACGAACAGCTAACTGCCCCACTATAGTGGGATAACTTTCCCGTAAGTCCGCAGATGACTTTGTCGGTGAAGGTAGGGTAACTGGGGTACCTCAGTAAGGTAACTGGGTCCCCAAGGTAGTGTAATCATGTTTTTAAGGTAGGGTAACTTCATCCTGTTATGCCTTTATTTCCTTTGGGAGTCCGCGCGATCACATATAATGTTGCCCCAGAGACCTGTGCAATGTTTACTATGGGTCCTTAGCTTTATGCCAACATACCCTCCAACGGTTACCCTGCCTAGTAGGGTAACTTTGACCTACCTAGGTTACCCTGTCTAACTCTATGTCACCAAGTCACTTTGTAGACACTTGTACCAACTCATGTCCACCGGTAGTATACTAAGTATACTGGCCTATTCTCAATATGGTTACCACACCATATACCATATGGGCTTGAGTCTAGTCTACTGTAGCCACCTATCTGTAGGGTCGTTACACAAATCTGTATAACGTATTGGTGATTTGACCACCTTCCGGAAGCCCCTACTCTTTTAATCTCACGTCTTCAACCGATCCTTCATCTCAACCTCAAGCCTCCATTCCTTTGGCATTTTCCTGAAAGATTTTGGCACGTAAATGCTCCTATAGTGATCTGGGATGCCACATATTTTATACTGACTGAGTTCCGGTTACCCTATACACCAGAGCTGTTGGTAGCATGTTGAGATTGATCTTTTGGTAATTGGGACCTTTGGTGCCAAAGCGAAGAGCAAATTAAAGACAAAGCTAAGCTAAATAGGGGTGAAGTGGTAATTAAATTGATTATTCAGACGGAGGTGGGGTGAGGGGCAGTGGGAATAGAATTCAGTTGTGAGAGGAGGGTGTTGTTGACGTAAGACAGTAATGCAATTGTGCATTGAGAGGGTGCAGTTGAGGTGAATGGTGATAGAATTGACAGTTGAGAAAAGGGTATGATTGATGGTAAGTCATTAAAGATTTGATTGTTGAAAAGAGGCGAGTGTTGTTAAGATAAAGATGTGATCAAATTTGCCGTTCAGAGGAGGAGAGTGTTGTTGTGGTAAAGCAGTGATAGAATCAATCACAGAGAGGAGGAGGATGTTATTGAAGTGAAAAGGTGATCAAAATTAATATTGGAGAGGAGGATGGTCTTGTTGAGGTAATGTAGTGATAAAATCGATAGTTGAAAGCAGGACTGTGTTGTTATACTTGTCTAAGAATACACAGAGAAGACTTTTAAGCAGAAGGGGTATCCACCTGTAACAATCCGATTGTGCGCTTGTTTTGATACAATAGGTAACTATCCTTCTTACAAACATCTACAGGCATTACTATCTTGTCAGATAGTATAGAACTTGTTTGTCATCTTTTATAGTTCTACTATCTTATCAGATAGTATGGAACTGTCTTGTCATTGTATAGAACTATCACAATAGTTCTATGTAGTTGGCCTGAGGCTTGACTGTTACAACAGTCACAGGTTGAGAGAACAGGAGAGTGGAGAATTCGTAGAGCTCAAGAGTGTATAGATAAAAAGAATCGTATTGCAACTTCTGAGTATGGAAAGGCTCAGGTATTTAGATGATGGTATGAAGACCCTCTTTCTCAGGTCCGAAGACCTTCCTGATATTAGCATCTTCATAACCCTAACCCAGGTGACTCATCACCTTACATTTGCATAACTTTCTATCACTCATAATGAGTCATAGGGTGAAATCCATCAGATGCATCAAATGAGTTACTGTACAATATCCTGTTAACCAATCACAACCCATAAACTAAATCATGTGGTCAAATGAGTGCAATCTGTCAAACCCATGACTCATAATGTGAGTCATGTGCCAAATTCATTACCTCATATGACTTACAATTTGTAATACGACCAAATTATCTACAATAATAGTAGCCAAGTTCACCATTGGGGCAAGAGGCTTGTACGACTGCTACATTAGCCTATCAAATCAGCCTAGCCGCAGTGTTCACAATGGTCCAGAAACCTGTTGGGCCTACTGGGCAATTGCCAAGAGCTGAGAAAGGAGAGGGGACGGGATGGGATGGGACGATAAAACAGTGTGCATTCTCATCCAGGTAACTTCAGGACTGTGACCACCAATTATTGCTAAGGATGGTAGGCTCCGCATAACGATAAAGCAGCTTGGGGGACCATGGGGGACACCAGGGGACAGTGGAGAACTGTTTGAGATTGTCGAGGGACTGGACTATAAGGGTGGAGTGTAAAGGTCTTTACTCTATTCCATCATCTCGTGTGCCAGGCAGAAATAGGAACTGGTATAAAAAACAATAAAAGAAGTATTTTATTCTATTCTAACCACTTCAGAGAATACTCTCCCTCAATTTTAAACTTCTGTTATCCTATAATGGTATAAAGTGTAAAATTTATGGGAAACATCAGAGATAGTGAGAGTAACAATGAAGCACAAAATCCATCGCCATGCTAATTCATATATTCTCATACCAATTTTGTAAGGCTGAGCTGGTCTATTGAGAATATATATAATAAGATAGAAAATGAGAAACGAGAGAGTACAAGCTCCGTCTCCACTACCTTCCCGACTCCGCCTTTCGCCTTCCTATTTAGCAAGGTGTTAACAGGGTAAAACACCACAAAGATCTCACGATCCTACCCGGCCACCAAACTTGGAGCTTCATAAGTGTGCTGGGATGGTCCTCTCGTGGGACAAAACACCATGGCTGGCATCCTTCTGCTATACTCTGCACCACTGGCATCATTCTATCCTCCAGTCTGGTGTCAAAACACACAAGACCCACTGAATACACAAGCACCAATGTCGTCCTGACACCAGTCCTTGGTGAGTACGCTGGGAAACACAATGGCTAGCACCCTACTGCTCCAGGCTGGCACCCTACTGCTTCGAGGCTGACACCCTACTGCTACCGGCTCGCATCCTACTGCCGGCTTGCATCCTACTGCTTTCTTCACACCGCCGGCTGGCATCCTACTGCTATTACAAGAATATTCCAACTCCGCCATCAGTGCCAAGCCATAATTCCGAAGACCCATCAACGATAACAACAGTCGTTACGCACACCACTCTGAGGACCCGGTGCTTGCTGTTGATGTTTACTCTAGTAGTATGATGGGAAATACAATTAAAAGGTCATGAGCTTGAAGGTTGATGACAATGCAAGGAACTTCAATTATGGGGGATTTTCACTTTGATGTTATACCTTATGGTATTATTGATTTGTTTTGGATTTTATTTCTTTTGTTTTTGTTTTGATTTGGGTTTTTATTTGCCATGGGATATTTCCTGAATGTAGCGGTTGAGCCCTAGGGAGTGCTAGTCATGTACCTAAAATCATACCACGGAATTAACAAAAAAAAAAAAAGAGAAACGAGAGAGTACAAAGAAGCCAGAAAACCAAATACACTCATGCCTATTCCATTCCTCGGCCAAGCCTGGTGCATTGTTCTATGGGGTGAGGAATGGGCGGACACTCTCACTACAGTTGTAATGGGGGATTATATAATGGGGTCTTGGCATTGGATGTTAGTCCAAGGCACACAACCAACAGGAAGGTCCTAAGTGATAACCATCGCTTAGTGTAAGGGTTCGGAAATGACGATCTCAGGTTGGTGGGCCAAGCCTGATTGCCTAATGGGGGATCAGGGTCAGGGTTCGTGGGTTCAAGGCGTGGGTCTTCGATATCAGAAGAGAAGACATATATTCTGAAATACTAAAGTCGTGAAAGAAATACCAGGTACCGCAAAGAACCAAGGAAATAAGAGGCGGAGCTACCTTTCTGTAGAAGGAAATCCTTATACAGCCTTTTGCCGCCTGACTCATACCCTAGTATGGGCCGCATATCCGCGTAGCTAAGGAAACAATACAATTTGTCGCAAATCTTACAAAAGCAATCCTTTATAGCAATCGTCTGACAAAAGAAAAAACACCAAAGCTATCCCAATGCATATCCCACCAGTGGACCGTGAGAGATCATTGCCACTAATGTATTCTACCCCAAAGCAGGTGGTTGAAGTAGTAAGAGCGTATATTGCCTACCATTTGATGGCTAACAACTGCCCCCTATCCAGCCAGGCACTAGACCATTTGATGCCAGGTATTACTGTACTTTGTCATATTTTGAGAAAGTTTTGATCTACTGTCTTGTTGAGAAGGTGAGAGCTCCGGTCCATTCATTTACTGAGGTGATCCTGATATTTCCGAGATGGCATTAATGTGTCCATAGCATAGTAAATTATTGTCAATTGAGTCAGTGTCTGGGCTCTTGGTACTTGAGGTGTCCTGAACCACTGCTACTATATCCTGTATTAGATAGTTGCTTTTAAGCTCAGCTTGTATTCGAGCTTGCTTGCAAGTATCAAAGGGAAAAATGTAGCCTGGAAAGTATATTGTAGAGGGCAGTATTTGAAAGAGAAGAAAAATAGCTGGCGATAGAACATAGAAGACTTTTGACCATTTATAGCTTGTATTATGTTCTGCATGGATAGTATGGTATCTTATTTGCCAATGTAGTGAGTATGGTTGAAAGTTCAAGTTTCTAGTTACTATCTAGTGAATAAGGGTTCAGATGCTGGGCAGTTGACTGCCAGAAGTGAATCTTAGACAGGTTGTGCCCTGCTAATCATGAACTATGAGAGGGATTGATGGCTGCCATAAGGGCCTGAGGAGACAGTCAACATGAAGGAGGTATGACATCCTAAGTAGACAGTCTGCAAGTGGTATATTGTTAAGCAAGTAGTCGTACATTGACGAGGTGATCTGAGAGGACATAGATAGTTTGTGGATTGATAAAGTTTAGCAAGAATGGTGGTTTTTTAGAAAGCTTGTAGCTGGTTAGAGGTCCTGAGTGGGCAGTGAAGTATATGCTTTAGGAGTAATAGTCTGCTGACCAGGAAGGAGGAAAGTTATAGCTAGCTTGTAATTAGTTTGAAGTCCTAAGTGGACAGTGCAGTATGTATTTGGGGAGTGGTCTGCAAATGAGAAGCATGAGATGTATGAATAGCTTGTAGCAGGTAGGAAGTCCTAGGTTGATAGTACGGTTTGTGCTCTAGGAGTGATATGCTAACCAGGAAGTCAAAAGGTTATAAACAGCCTGCAGCTTATTCAAGTTTGAAGTCCTCAGTAGACAGTATATTATGTACTAGAAGCCCCTCGACCGAACGGTCAAGCGTGTACTCATTGTTGAAAGTGTAATGTCTGATGTAAGAATAGTCAGACTTTTGTATAACAGTCCAATATTGCGTATTAGGTGGTATAAGAAGCTTGAGGAAATAATATTTTATAAGTAGTACTTAAACCAGCAGATTGGGTCACATTTAGGAAGCTTAAACTGTAAAGGGACTTTTGAATTATAAATATAAATTAACGTGAGTAGTGACAAGACAGGTAATAAGAAAACAGAATCACAGCAGAGGAGGAAAGACTTGGTTGAATTCACAAAGTGTATTCAGTCAGAGATTGAATATAAAAGACTAAATATCAGAGAGAGGTGGTAGAAGACACATACCTAAATACGAGGAACCTGCCAGGCGTAACTGTGACCACAGGGTAGCAATCTAGCTAAGTAGTATTAATATACACAGACAACTTGGGAAGGAACGACAGATATGACTTAGAGGTAGGAAAGGAAAGCCAAGCCAATAAAGAGGCTATAAAGAGCAAAGAAGTTCAAACCAGAAGAGTTCTGTGTAGAAGACTAATTACAGAATGAAATTAGTATTATGATTATCATATGACAGAGGAGGATAGCGAATAAGGAAGACTTACCAGAGAGAAATCATAGAAGCACTTCAGGATATACTACGTTATCCGTCTCGATAGGGGATTGCTCAAAGAGCAAGAGTATTAGTCCTTCCAGGAATGTGACTCTTGACAAAGCCATATATAGTTGCCGATGAGTAAAGGCAGGGGTGTGTAAATTGACACCAATCTGATCGACGGACTGCCCCTGAGATTTATTAACTGTCATGGCAAAGCAAAGATGAACAGGAAACTGAGTATTCTCTAGAATATAAGGCAGATCCTTATCCGAACTGGTAAGCTTGATCTGTGGGAGAAGACGGACAATGCAATCAAAGCATCCAGCCAGAATAGCTACCTGTAGACGGGTCCGCCAGATTCCAAGTGCCCTCATCCTGGTACCATTGCATAAGCCCTGTATGGGACTCAGACTATGGATCCAAAAGAGAGGGGCACCAATCTTGAGTGGCAGGCAGGATAATGGAATAGATCCAAGAGAGATACTCTACAAATACTCCACCGCAAAGGGCTCTGCAGCTGCATCATCTTCAGGTACATTGACATGATTGATAGCTTCAAACATGTGCTCCTTGCCAGGCATGCTTCTCAGCAGTCCATGATTGAAATCGTTCACAGTGTCATTGCCAAAGGCAAGAATAGCTCTAGCTGCGAGAGAGCTGGGTATTGTGACTGTCTTCTTCAATAATGAATGTAGATATAGACAATTACATAGTTGATCAACCGAAGACACCCGAGAAATATTGGCTGGTAGTTGCAGCTTACCATGCAGGAGAGTATTAGTAACTATGGTGGGAGAGTTTGTACCTGTTCAGAAGTGTTAGATATTATAGCCTGCTATTCAGTCAGAAGGAGCAAACCTTGACTAAGCTGTCTTCCAGATTCCTCAGGTTCATCAGGTAGAGGTTGGCCTTCTGTTCTTCTGTTCTATCTTTATTGTGTGGTTTGCGTCCCCTAAAACATATATTTAAGCTATTAGAATCGTATATAATTATAAATAGGAAAATCACCGAGTGATTAGAACAACTAACCAGACATGTACGACAAGTACGGTATAAGCCTCATCTGCGATTGTGATCGCAGTTGGCATCCTCCAGAGTCAGCCGCCAGCTTCCGTATCATCACATCCAGGTATAATCTTATGTGAAGTTTTTCCGTATTGTTGAAGTTTGAAAATTGTAGTTATTGTTGTAGGAAAAGCAGTATGTGAGGGGAAAGAATAATGTGGAAAGAAATGATAGCAGAGAGTGATATATAGAGGAGGGAATGTGCATTGAAAACCCAATTTCTTGGAATTATTACACAATACTATATGTAGGAGCATTCCAGAATATTTCACTGTGATCACAAATAGGCTTACTGTACTTTATATAACACTTGTGCCGATATTTTGATTATGTAACCAGCACATTTTTGGACAATATTTTAGTTGCGGTCATTTTGATGACAAATTTTCTTATTTTTTGAAGGAACTGCCTGGTACATATTAGATTGAGGGAATGGTCAGCTGACCGACAAGCATTAGAGATATAAATAACATACAGCTAATAGAAAATCCGGGGTGGACAGGAAGAGTATTTACTTTAGAAGTGGTAGTCTGCTGACAAGGAAGTAAGAAGGTTATAGACAGCTTGTGCCAGTGGCTCGTTTGCAGTCCTGAATGGATAGTGTAGTATGTTTTCTTTGGGGAGTGGTCTGCTGACCAACAAGTATGAGAGGTATGAATAGCTTGCAGCTGGTAGGAAGTCCTATATGAATAGTACAGTATATTCTTTAGAAGTGATATACTGCAAACATCAGCAAAAACGGATCTTGCGTCTGATCCGCCGGCGTTGCGTCCTGACGCAAGCGCCGGATATTCTGCGTCCCGTGCGTCCTGTGCGTCCTGACTTGCGTCGCAACGTTCCTTACGTCCTGAC
>Ga0307509_10004380_pt1 | contig 20451 bp, 15 predicted proteins | sample 10_EM_MG_FD_202245 | JGI IMG/M metagenome (GOLD analysis project Ga0307509, IMG submission 202245) | Populus trichocarpa ectomycorrhiza microbial communities from riparian zone in the Pacific Northwest, United States - 10_EM | ecosystem: Host-associated > Plants > Roots > Unclassified | place... | reverse complement strand
GCCGCCGCCCGCCCCCCCGCCGCCCCGCCCCCCCCCCCCCCCCCCCCCCCCCCCATCGGCCATGGGACGGAGACTATGCCGAGCTTTTGCTCTCTATGGCACCATCCTAGGTGAGAGCAACTTGTAGTGATTGTCTGAGTTTCTTTCCTTCTCCTTCCCCTCTCTTATTGGTCGGTCATTCGTGAGGAGGGAGTAGGTGAACCCATGGAGATATGCTATAATCCCCATTTTATAGCGCTATATCAAGGCATAGTATATGGGAGGAGTATGAGGTGAAGTCAACCACCAATCCGTCCATCCCATCCCCCATCATCTCATGACCTATCCATCTATCCCCCTAAATACTGCGTCAACAAAACTTCTCCTCGCACAGTGCAAGTGCAAGTGCAAAAAAAAGAGGGAAATCCAATTACGTTAATCATCCAATCCGGCACCAGAGAAACTTATGCATGCATGCAAGTTAAATTAAGTTATAATAATATGCTGAATCTATCTATATCTATCTCTATGAATGCACATCTCTGGGCTCTAATTACTGTAATTAATATTAACCAATCCAACGGATGAATAGAAGATGAGTAGTAGTAGCAGAGAGGAACTGACGAAAGGATGCACGGGGCGGAGTGGAAGCGAAGCGCAAGGCAAGGCAAAAGCCAACACGAAAAGGAAAAGAAAGGAGAGGGGAAGAAAAAAAAAGGAAATGATTGTATGCGGTATCATAAGAACTACGATATAATACACTATTATACACCCACCACTCATCGTCATCACCAGGAGAAAAGAAAATGAGTGAAAAAAGAAAAAAAGAAAATAACCAGGCAGGAACAGTGCAAGAAAAGAAAAAGAAAATCAAAATCAAAACCAGCCCAGCCCAGCCCAGCCCCAACAACCTTTCCTTTTCCCGCCCGCCCGCCCCTCCCCCCACCAATAAAACAAAATCAGAAGAAAAAAAAGAATCCCCCGCCTCGCCCTGTAATAAGAAAGGAAAAGATAAGAAACGAGAGCCAACCACTCCACCGCAGATAACTATAAAGGAAATGATAAAATTGGACAAATGAGTGAGAGTGTGAGCAAGACGAGTGAGCTGACGTATGCTAGCCAATGAGCGGAGTACGATACTTAACCAATGAGCAACTAATGGAGTGGAAGTGTAAGAGAGCGTACGAAGCGCGAAGATCATCAAGTAATTTCTTTTCCATCGAGAAAAAAATATATCTGACAAGAAAAGGAAGTAAACGAGATAACCGTCCCACCATGCCATGCCAGACCATCTGCCCTGCCAACCCTCCGTTACCAAAATACCGGGAAAAAGTGAAGGTGGGAACCAACCAAAACCAGCCAAAGGGAATAATAAATAAGAAAGGACAAATGAGACCAGACCAGTAAATGCGTTTGCAAATGAAATAAAACCCTTCGATGATGATGAAAATTGACAAAGCAAATAGATGAACACAGACAAATATTTTATAAAACGATGATCCCCATATTAACACCCCTAAATCCCCATTTTTTTTGTAAAAGAGAAATCTAAGAACGGACAAAGAAAAAACAAAAGGACAAAAAAGGCACCACCAGGCCGTGAAGATAACAGACACAAGGGGAAAAAAATAATTTTCTGCAAATGTGGCACGTATTAGTTGAGACGGCTGTTGGCAAAAAATAAATAAAAGGGTTAAGACTAGTAATAGCAATACAAGTTATGTGTTTTCCCGTTGTGGGAAATGGGAAAAAAAAGTATAGACAAGCAATGTATGTTTCCCTGGTAATATTTTTGTTCAGATGAAGTGAATGAGTCCCTCTTCCTCAATAGGGATGGAATGGGTGAGCTCGGGCCCGAATTCAACAACCCCCGGCAATGCCGCGGCGGCAAACGATAACCCTTTCTCGGTTCTGCCCTCAAGGTACTGTGAATTGAAGTTGACAGAATTGTGAGCCGAGCTGGAGGGTGTAATAACCTCGATGCTGTCGGTGGGCGTGACGGTCTCAGTGTCCGAGCACAGAGTAACACACGTCGTTTCTGAGTCTGCCCTCGATCGGCTGGGGAGGTAGGATGTAGATAGGCTGTGTGATACAACGAAGGGATGGAAGGCAGGGTGCTCCGCGACAGGTGGGGCTATTTCATGGTTGAGGGCCGCGATGTGCTCATCCAACTTCCTTGCTACTCGGGTGAGTTCATCGCGATGTACGCGACACGGAGTGAGGTCTGGGAGCGAAGCAGAGCCGCTGAGTGATCTGTGTCGCAGTGCTGTGTCTGCTGCTCGGAAGATAATTGCTTCATTGTCAGGCTCATATGCGCTGAACCCCCCATCGACTACCCCAATGTTTGACACTGGGGTAGCTTCGAATGGTGGGAAACCGGGGCTGGGTGGAAGACGAGGGGTGGGTGGTAGGAGTAGCTTGTCCTCAAACGTACCAGTGATCCGCTTGTCAACAAAAACAAACTGTTCCTTGGGCTCAGAGAACTTTAACGCCTCACTGCGTAATGAATCGGAGTCACGCATGGACATCGGGAGGTCGATAGCCCCCTCCACATCATCCGCCGCCTGGGCCCCACACTCCGAGTTCTGATCCCAAACAAAATCGCAATCAGCATCGATCTGGTTCTCGTAGCACCAGTCAATGTCCTCTTCCCAAGAGTCAAGGCAAGCGCCAGATTCAGGAGCAAAGCCCTCTGACGCACACATGAGCATTGAAAGCCTTTTCGAAGCACGGCGGTTGCAAATGGACTGACTTGGGCTGGCAGGAATAGTAAAGGTGCCGTTTAGTGTATCCGAAGCCTGGCTGAGCTGGCTAATAGGCCTTGTCCGCACAGTGAGGAAGCTTCTTTGCCGAATATGTGTCAGGTCAGGCGTAGATTTGCATCCTCGTAACTCCATTCGATCCTGCTGGGCTGGAATAGGTCTGTCAGGTACATCGCTCATAAGTTTTTCAATCCCAGGGGATTTTCTACCATAGCTGCTATTATCAGGCGTTGTTACCGCATGAGGAAGCGTCCGCTCTGAAATGTCCGAAATGTTTAGCAAGGCGGTATCGTTATCCAGGACACCTTCTGATGGGCTTTCCTGCAGGCTACGAAGGCAATGCCTTGATGATGTCCTCAAAGGTGGAGTGAGTGGGCAAGCGTATCGAGAACCATCCTCTGAGCGGACCTGGCTCAGCTCACATAATGACTCACTAGGTGATATTGACTTGGTTGAATTGGCTCGCCGTCTTGATGCAATCGTCTGGAATGATGATGAACGTGAACGATTTGATGCAGGAAATGAAGACATTGGTGACGGTAATGATGACTCGTCCGAGTCACCAGTCTCCCTCCTTCGCAAGGGTAGTGAAGAATCTCGCACCACTCTATTGAAATCACGCACCAGTTCCTGATCGGGAGCCTTGTGCAGTCGGTTGAAGTCCTGTGAATTGGCGTGCGTGATATGTGAGAAATTGAAGGGATTGCTGATCGGACTAAGTCCCTTTCGTTGAGCTAAAAGTACGATGGCATTTAGTTAAAGTGGATTCCATAGGGTGGGTCCATCAGGAATTCATTCATACCATAAGGCATTCGTCCTCCTCTTAGGATTTCAGAAAGTGATCTATACCCCGACTTCTCATCCGGGCTCTCGTGAATTGTCATTGAACTCATCGATCGGAGGCTGACTTTCGATGATGCCTTCCGCAACTTTTGTCGTCCAAAGGTAAATGATACAGCTTCCTGATCGCTCTTATCAACCATCATCCCCGATGGGCTCCCACGTTTATTTCCACCACCGAAGAACGATGTCCTAATCCGTGACTGTCTCTTGTCCCCTCTCTGCTTCGACCGGACATCCGGGGGGGCTGCATACACATAGGTGCAATCGTAATCCATATTAAGTTCGCTCTCTGTACGATCTTCTAGCGACAGCTCGCGAGAATTTCTTCGGGATGTATTGGGTTTATTTATGAGATGCATCCCTCAAACAAAGCACCCAAAATGGTGTGGGTGTAAATTGGGGGGGGGTGCGTGTGCCGGGGGGGGTTTGGGGTAGCACCTATAGAGTCCCGAGAACGCTGCCAACTACCTCTTGAGCTGGTGTCGGGAAACGCCGTGGATATATTCTCTGGCAGTGCTGCTTGCTTAATTGCGAATCCCAAGGCAAACGCTAGGCTAGCAAAGGCCGATTAATATGGATAATTGAGGCAGCCCTACAATTGGGGGGGGGGGAATATTCCTAGGGGGGTATCAACCCAAATCGTGCAACGGCCGGGAGAGTGGTGGGAGGGGGGTGGAGGTTGCAGCGAAATCACTAAAATGGCTTTTTTCGCCTCCTGGGTCGGTTGGGTTGTACAACCTTCGGGAGTTGGAAATACCGTACTCAGTTGATTAAATCCCGAATCAGATTATACTACTGTACTGAACGCTGCTGCTGTGCTGCTTCATCCCTCTCTGCGGCGAAGATGAGGGGTACCTATCGAATTCGTAAAAAGGTACGAACGGCAGTATGCAAGGTACTAGTGTGATATATGGGACCGACAGAGGGACTGCTGTATGTCGCCTGAATGAAAAAAAATGCGGGACGCGAAAGTGATTGTGTGATGAAAGGAATGCCGTTGACAGTGTTGCAAGAATGATGATTTATGGGTGATAAATGACGGATGATAGACAGATAAATGACAGATAGAATAGAGAGGGAAGAACGATAAAAAAAAGGGTCTCCAGGGAAGGAGGATGATAGTTCTTTTTTCTTTTTTCGTCCAGCGAACCAGCTTCACCTGCACGAGTATTGAAGGGAGGAGAGGAGTGAACAGGAGAAAGTACAGTAGGAGAAACAAGGAGAGAAGAGATGATTTTTGAAGTCGAGCGCTGGGAACTGAATTATGCATTTTCCGAGTCAAGACTAAGAGATCACGGCTAGCGTGCGCTTTGTTACATATGCCCAGGTGGGAAGTGCATGTGTGAACCACACCACGCCTTTCCGCAGAAGCGGTTTGGAAGGATTGAAAATACTGTGCAGCAAAAATAAAATAAAATGAGGATGGAGAATGGGAAATGTCGAAGGAGAAACCGCCCTCAGGAGGAACGTGTCTGGGGGCCTGAACCAGGGACACTGGGCGGGCTCGCCCACGGAGTGTCTACTTGTAGGGAAATCTGAACTTGTCTGTAACCTTCGCAGCAGGAGTTATATATGCGAATTGAGCTCTCCATCCCGTGAAGTTGTTTGCCAGGAGAAGTTAATCCAGACATAATAAGAGCAGGTGGGTTTGATGGAATATCGCCAAATATAGAGAGATATCTTATTGTGGAGAAATCCGTAAACCCCCCAAGAATGTGAAGGCCAGGTGACTGAGGGCGTAGCCATTACTCTGTTCAATAATGATACAACGTAGATACACACAATATCATGTCCCAGGCCTAGTGTAGCATCACCACACCATCGCCATCGCCATCATCACTCATCCCCTTGACCCCTCTCTCCGCCCTGCTCTCCCCTTCTCTCCTTCTCTCCTTCTCCGCTTTCTCACTCCATCTTTCCCTCCGCCGTCCTGAATTCTTCCCCCCTGCCCCGGGATATACCCGCCAGGGACATTCCCCGAAACCTGGCAAGGTTATCGTACCCAAGGAACGGTTCCAGGCAGGGACTCGTAGGCTCGCAAGAAGCGTGAGAACGAACCTTCACCGAGTTTAGGGTAATGACGATGGGTACTGGGAGGGGAGATATCCCTAACCTCTCCAATTTGTGAGAACCCCCACGAGACCAGAATATTAACTAGGTGAAGCCAGTCTGAGCCCTTTTTTGAATACCACTCGAGTGATACCGTTCTATACTATGCAATGCAAAGGCTACCCACCAGGAAGCAGTACCACAGCCACTTTCAAACGCCGGTGGGCTATGTACTCGTACTGAATGATTATATCACGATTATCTACCGCACATTTTTATACCGAGTACCGTATGTATGCACAGATAGTTGAATGCAGCCATTTCATACCTCCGTCCCTCCCACCATCGGATGGCCCTCAAACATATGACCCGCAGCCCGCATACATGGTAGTCATCTACGGTGCTCGAGTTATCAATCAGTCCCACAAATACAGATTTGTGAAGCACATGTTATGGGTTTGGTATGGCGCCGGGAACTTGAGATCAACATCTATTGGCACAGTATTCCGTTTTGATTTCAATGTCGTAATATAACAAGAGTGGAGCTTGGCTACAATAGCCCCCAAAACGATCACACACAGGCAGTTCGAAATTTTACCACCTCCACGAATACTGCTCCTATTGAAAATTAGAAAATATCAAACTGGAGAGGAGTGTCTTCTGAGGGCTCCTACAAACCCTTTTTTGTTCTTAATGATGTGGTTGTGGTTGGAAATTTTCGAAAATTATTACTGTGTGTTGGTACAAGTACGTTGATTTCAAGTGCCCTCACAATACTCGCATTTTGGTAAGGAAGGATTATCTACAGCAGCGTCCGGCCAGTCCCACTCCCCCAGTTCTCCCTCGCCTCCCTCTCCCCCACCATACTGCAGGAGTACGCACAGTAATATCAAGACCGTCAGACAACGCGCATCTTAAAATCTCTCCTTATCCAGCTTACCGACGGTCCCGACCACGGATGTACAGCAAGAGCAGGATAGGATAGGCTGGGGGAGACGGACGAGGAGAATCCCCCTTAACAAGTAGAGGGACCCAAAGCAAGATTCCGATGCCGCCATCGGCTTCTATGCTTCGCCTTGTCTGTGAGGAGCGGGGTCACACTCACGTATCAACTTTTCTCACCGCCTTGTAAGCTCGTTTACCGTTTACACCGTCGGCCAATACCTTTCCATGAAAACAATGGGAAACGAGACAGGGAGGGTATTCTCCTAAAGGGGTCTGCAGGTCCCGACTCTCTTGATGACATGCGCCCTACCGTCCCTACCATCCATTAGAAATGCAAACGTCTTTGTTCTACTGGATTGGGCGGGTGTGGGTAGGTGTGAGCACTAAGAAAAGAGACACTAAATGAGGAAAGCCCGTTTATTTGTGGTCGTTGCCCGAGTGATATTCGGTTAGCTTCCCGAAGCTTATCCTATGATTGCCCACGAAAATCTCCCCAAATTGCCGGTACCACAGTTTGAACCACCTCCACAACTTCAGCTTTGACGCGTTCTTCAACTCCGGAAACGAATTTTAGGGCCTCTATTTGGGAAGCACTGTTAGTAGGGCCCGAAGCTCCTCTACTCTGCTATAGGGAACCGAACCGGCGATCTTACAGTGTACGACCTTTGGATGCGGTCTTTATTTCACGTTTTTTTCTCCCCTCCCAGCCCTCACCAAGGGCAGAATTTTCCCCAAATAATTTTCTACCTTCCCTTCTCATCTCCGCCCGGGATCGAGAGAGGGTACCGAGCTCTGCATTCGTATGGCGTGGATCAGGGATCAAGCAGAAACCGGATCCAAGACCTTGCCTGTGTCCGCGCCCCCTCTCCCTTCAAATCTTGGGAAGAAGGCTGGATGGGCGAACGGGTGTACCGTATTCACTCACGGTACTTGTGTTCAAGAAAGGCACGGCAAATGACATTCCTCGGGAGCGCATCCTGGCTCGTCTGGGGGTCGGCCCTTTGTTTTTTTTGGTGAAATGACATCCCCTCGGAAAAAAGACAGGGGCCCCAAAGTCAAAGAAACACAAGGTGAGGATATTCAGCCCAATAGAGGGCACCGCCGACGTCAAAGCTCTTACAGCAAAGACTGATATCTGAAGGCTATCGAGGAGAGAAGTTGAAAGGCTCCAAAATCCCGACAGATTATTAGACCGGGAAAGGTTTGATCGAAAAGCGTTACAAGTGCAACTTGTCAAGCCTCAGTCACATGCAGGGGGAGCGTGGACCAAGAGGAAGAAGAAAAAACGACTCAAAAAAAACAAAAAACAAAAACAAGAAAGGCCCAATATCCCGGGTTCACCCACGCAGCCTACCGCAAGCAATGGCTCGTGAGGAGGAAATTGGGGAGAAGGAAAAATAAAGAGAAAGAGCAAATACCCCACGCCCAGCGCGCTAAGACCCACGATGCCATTGTCAATGCCACACTAGCATTTTGCGGTTGTTAGTGCATCAAGCCAGCAAACAAAACGAAAGAAAATGCTATGATACTAAGCGTACCGTAGCAAAAACAAAAATGGAATGGAAACAACAACAACAAAAAAAAAGGCCGGGATTAATCCCGACCAAATAACTCCACTCACCCACTCACTCACTCACCTGCTGCCAGCCAGCACAATACCGTGCTCTCCATGACCGGCTGACAGATAGAGACATCCGCCTCGCCCCAGTCGTCCTAGCCATAGTCCTTACTGTGCGTGCCAAACCCCTCAAGCGCGAGTAGCCCGTCCATATCATACGCGCATGCACGTGAGCTTAGACGCCCCAATGTGACCTTGTGAATATGTACCCTACGTCTGCATTCTGCCAGCGCATGTGCAAGCAAGGAGGCAACCAAGCAGAGATACATTTTCGAGGCACTGCGTACCGGTTTTCTCTATCCGTCGTTTATGTACGTAGTTTACTCGAGTACTGTACGATGATTGTGGTGCTGTATGGTCGGCCATTGCAGATGAGATGGAATAGGATGGTGCTTGTGGTTAGGCAGGTGTAATTTACTGTACCGGTAGTTGACAAGGAGAGCGAGCAGCCACGCCCATGCTTTCTCGCTCTCGCTCCTTCCTTCCTCCGTGTGTTCTCGCGGTTAGCGAGGGGGGGGGGGTTCTAGAACATGAGTCCAGAACATGAAAGTAAGCAAACAATTAGTGATGGTAAATGGGTTTGGCGAATGGTATTCGTAATGTCGTGACGTTTGTAAAACGCCACGACATCGCGATCATACCATAGCATATTGTCCCTCGCACAGCATAGTCTATATGCCATACCGTACAGCTTACCCAACCACCACAACCATCACGAAAACTCACTCGGAAAACCATAGATCTTCCATCCATCCACTGTATCAACCTCCGCATCTCACAGCCTGCCCCCCTCTCATGCTCTACACCACAATACTCTGCCCTGCTCCACAGCCCAGCCCATCCAGAGAGACAGGCTGAGGGGATACCAAGCTAAACCCATCCTCCCACCAATTACGCCAACAACAACCACTCCCCAACTCCCTCGCGCAAATCTTAATCACATCACATCACACCACATCACATTACAGTACGCCGAAATCAGATCCAATCCGATGGCATAGATGGATCGGCCCCGCCTCGCCCCGTCTCGCCTCGCCTCACTTCACCTCGCTCTCACCGCGCACCGTAGGTTTTCACCTCTTCGGCCCCCTCTTCCTCTGAAGCTGTGGGTATAGTGGCGCACGAACGGGGAGATTAGAAAACGTTCATGTTGTCCTAGATGATGAAGCCCCACTCCCCCCCCCCACGAAGATAACGACTTCCAAGCGAGGTTTGAGGTTTCTGGGGGCTTTTTTGTTTTATGAAGAACGGTGAAATTGTGATGTGAGAGTGGGGGGGGGGGTTGGGTCAATCTCGCCAATGGTAAAGTTTTCACATATCCTATGTTCCGATATTGTTTTCTTTCTTTCGTGTTTTATTCATTCATCAGTTTTGTAGCGAGAGAACGGGGGGAGAGAAATGATGGAGGGACTGTGGAGGGCTTCCGATTGCTGATTGTTGAAAGCTGCCTACTGGGTAATGGACCGCGTTCGGATACAAGCTATGTTTCTATCCGTTCGACGTTGGAGTGTTAGATGTTTTCTGTGTATGTGTGGGCACTTTTGCCCTGCCCCCCCCCCCTCGATGATATACTCGTTCGCTCATTCATTCACGGAGCTTAGAGTGCTGGTTCTGTCCGGTTCGGCTCCGGTGGGGGCGCGGGTTCGTTGGTCGTGGTGGTGGTGGTTTTTTTGCTGGAAAAGTTGGATTTGCGTCCGAGTTACGGGATCGCTTTCGGTTTTCGTGTCACGTACCGTAAAACTGGAATGATTGAAAATCTCGCTAGGACGTTGGAGTTGCCTCTCCTAGTTAGGCGTGCTGCAGTTTTCTTTTTACTTGTCTCAACCGAGGACTCTTTTCACTTGTGCTTTTTCTCCCCTTGGACAAAAGGGTAAAATTCTGGACGTCCTAGCGTCCTGCTCAATTATTACGGTTTTACTCGTACAGCATTGGGGTTGTGTGCATATCGTATCGCTGATGCGGTAGGGCGGGATATTCTGCCTGCAGGGCATGGTATGGTATGCACTGCGCTGGTAGGGCGGAGAAGGGGAAGAAAATAAGGAATAGCATCACGAACCAACTGCTCGTGCAGTGAAGTAGTTGGTTAGTGATGCCGCTATTCCTTTCTTTCGTTATCTTCTCCCACGATATGGGAATATATTTCTTCTTCCGCATGTCCATCCACGTCCCCCGCCCGCCTGCCCAGTCATCTAGACAGCTCTTTTAGGCCGCCCCACCACCACTCCTCTCTCTCGAAATCTGCAAGCACTGAGCACAACTAACGGCAAAAATTCCCCCTCTAAACTAAAAAGAAAGCAGCAGAGAAAGAAAAAGCAGACACACCCACCTAACTTACTTTTTGGATCTAAAACTTCAAGTCTCCTGGCGCCGCCGCAAAACAGCCAAGATCATGATCTGATTCGGCGAGACATGACTTACAATTGCCGGAATTGCACCTTTTTCTCTCGCGACATGTTACTGATTTCGAGGAGGCCGTTAAGTGCTGGAATCTCTCTTAAGGTCCTCTTTCTCCTTCCAACCTAATTTCCCACAACTCACTTTCCTCCTTTTAGTCATGAACTTTACCCTTCTTGGTTAGAGGAGCAATCCTTACCCCTGCCGTGGCGTCGAGAGAATTTTTTTTGAGAGAGAAAGGGTGGAAGGATCGACAAACTGACGACCTTTGAGAGGAACGAAACATTATGGGGCTGCATTTGCAGGGTGGGAAGTGGGGTTCTACCGTTGAGTCGAGATAGTGATACGAGACAGACAAGGTGATGAGAGGAGGAGTTAGACAAGAGGTTGGAGCTGAGTAGGAGAAAAGTGCAGTGTGCGGTGTGCAGTCTTTTTGTCACCGTGCTAGTAGTTGATTGATTAGCCGGAGGATCATGTGATTTGAGATCGTCGGGCGGGGGTGGGCGGGTTGTGTGAAACGAAACGAAACGATAGGAAAGGAGATAGGATCCTCTAGAGGGAGGCTCATTTCCTTTTGTTTTTGTTGGTGAGGACTGGTGAGGTTAGGTTAAGCGGAGAGGGGATCGATCGTCGGTGTTGCTGCTGTTGTAGTACAGGTTGGTAAGTCTGCGAGTTTGTAGTGGCATGTATCAGAGCCACGGTATCGATTGCCCGATGTAGTACGGCAAGGCAAAGTGGGTAAAACATAGTCTAAGAAAAATGGTAATGATAACAATAATAATCCGAATCCGATGGAGTTTACTCCAGCGCGCTTCAGCCACAGTTTTTTGATACTTTAATACGAGGTACTGCATCATAAGGATCCATTCGACAACCTAATACCGGTACTCCAACCGAGGGGATCAGCAGAGCACGGTACTGTGCCGGTAGCAAAGAGAAACAATGACCAGCAAAGCACGATCTCCTATGCATACGGTACGTGCCGTGCAGTCCACCGTTCCATCCCGCATGATATGGTGCTGTATCAGATTTCTTAAGCATCACATGACTACCCCCCTCCCTCCACAATGCACCTCTCCTCCTCCAACTTTTTACAAAGTAAACGCACAGCAGAGTACACTACAGAACGCAATGGAAAGAACTGCCCACCTTGTTTCCCCTTCTACCGATCATGTCTGATTCCTTCCTTACCGTTTTACGTACTCTAGAGCCCACATCTGCAGCTCAGACTACAGTTACGCATGCAGAGCGGTAAACTATCATACAGCCGGTAACTTCAGTAACTCCCTTCAATCAATCCATCCAACTCCCCCCTAGCATGACCCCAAGACCGCAAAAGTAAATATCATAATTATCATACCTAAACAAACGGCCGATCGACAAAGTCGCGCGTAAGACTGGCACTTGACCTACTAGAGTATAGTACGGATGTGATACCAAGACCTAACATCCATGTGGGGTTTAAAAAACCACCCGAATCCGTCAAGGGAACCTGTCAGGGCACCAATAGTATGATAGGGAGCCCCCCCCTCCTCCTCCACCAACATCCCCGCGCTCCTCCGTGGTAGAACCGTTTGATGGTGTAGTTGTAGCGGGTAAGTGCACCACGCCACGGATACTAATGGTGGGGTTTCGCGGACTAAGCCGCTGATCGATGCTAGACTAGAACTAACGGTCATGAAGAAAGGATAACGAGTAGGAAAGAGAAAAAAAACAAGTTAAAAGAAAAAGAAAAAGAAGGGAGAGGAGAGGAGAGGAAAGGAAAGGAATTGATGGTTGGGTTTATGCTACAATACTGTGCTGTAGCTCCCCCTGAAGGCTTGGTTTGGAGTGGGCGTGATGGAGAGTTATTCCCCGTTATACGGGGGTATCATGCTTGAGTATCATAATTGCGATTGCTTTTTGTGCTTTTTTCTTCTTTTTTCTTTCCCTTCTTTCTTTTATTGGGGGCTAACTTGTCTCTATGGTGCGTGGTGGTGGTTTGCTACGGAGGGGTGAGTGCTTTGCTAGGGCTGCGGAGCCGATTGGAGGGGGCGGAGGAGAAGGGGGGGAGGGGGATGAGGCAGTGGTCATGGCGGGTGATGGACATCATGCGTGATACGGGGGCCAGGGGACGGAGGGGATATCGTAAAAGGGCAAGGAAGACCGGTTTGTTTAGAGAAGGGAGGTGAATGAGGTGAGGAGTAGTGCAGGGTATTGAGCAGTAAGTTCGGATGATACTGTCACATAATATGTGCTTTTTTTATTCTCTGAATTTTTCTCTCACCCTGTGACGGGAGGGAGGAGAGAAGAGACTGTTATGATATGTGAGAGTACGGGGTACCCCTCTCCTGGGATTTCCTTTCTTTTTTCTGATACGATTCTGGTATGATATTCATGAGGGCTACTACCGGTATGTTAACTACAGAGTACAGTAGCAAGAAAAGAGGCGGAGGCAAAGCAAAGATTCAGAGAAGGAAAAAATAAATAAAAGATGCCGAATTAGAGTAAATGTAGCCGTTATACGCCCATTAACTAGACTAACAAATACAACTGCATGTTTTTAGATGAAAAGTGGGGGAGGGTACAATGCGTGAAGGTAGATAGCTAACATGAGAAAAGTGTGAGAAGGAGGATCCTTCACAATCTAATCAATCCTCATTGCCGACTCCAGGAGTAGGAGCTCTATCCCCCATCTCCACATCCTCACTATCCTTAGACCCGCCGATAGTCTTACTAAAGTCGTCATCAAATAAATCCTCGTTTGTGTCGTCTAAATCATCGTCATCCTCACTATCGACGGCCCTGGTAGGCTTACGCTTACGCCTCTTACCCCATTCCTCGGCAGCCTCGGGAGGTGGGGCGGGAGGCGGGACGAGCATGTCGTCGTCATCCTCGTCGTCGCTGGAGTTGACCACCTCTGAAGATTTGAACTTTCCCTTGTTGGTTGGAGATGCTCTGCGCGTTAGCTTTTTGCGCTTCTTGGCTGGCTTCTGATCGTCGTCGTCTGTGATGGCAGACTTCGACTTGCTCCTGCGACGGGAAGGCTCAGAGGTAGAGTCAGAGTCTATTGTTCCGTCCTTCTTACCGCGCTTGCGGGTGGATCTGGACCTTGAGCCAGCAGCTGAAGGTCTTTTTCGCTTCTTCTCGCCATCAGAGTTCTCCTCGCGAATGCGCTCTTCTGCCGCCTTCCTCTCTGCGAATTCTCTTGCTTCCTCTTGCATCTTCTTGCGCTGATCTGCTATTGCTTTGTTGCGTTTCTCGATCTCGCGTTCTTCTGCTTCTTTGGCTTCCCTTTTGCGCCGAAGGTCTTCCTCGCGCTTACGCCTGGCTTCTGCCAGTTTAGCTTGGTTCTTTTCCTCGTACTCACGCTGCTTCTGGATTGCTCTTTCCATTTGCTTGCGGAATGTATTCTTGCCCATAGTGGACCGTGCCTCTATTTCTGAGGATGGGTATGGGGGGTTGTTGGACCGTGCAATATCTGAGAAAGACCTATAGAAAATCATATCAGTCACGGGAAAATGCAAGAGAAGGATGCTCGGCACGTTTGCCTAGGAGTTAAGCGGCTGTAGCCGTCCGGGACCTGTCTGTTCCGAGCAGAGTCTATGCGAAGGAAGGGAGGAAAGAAAAGAGAAATATAAAAAGCAAAGAGGGAAAAAAGGAATATATATATATATATATATATATATACAGGGCTGAACTCACTGTATTCCCTCCTCTAGTCCTTTGGAAGAAGCCTCGAGATCTTCAAGGCTGCGTGAGGTTTCCGGCAGGCTCATGATGAATTGAACAATCTGGAATTGTACATATGCGACATTGAACATGTACATCACGTTGTCCGGTGCGATCGCCAAAGCCTATGATGGCGGTGTTAATTCGCTTAACCATCCTTGGCTAACCGCTGGTCGGGTGGATTAAAGTAACTTACTCGCTTAGCGTAATCAAGGGCGTTCTTAAAGCTCTCCATTGACTTCTCGGGCTCGGTCGTTCGTTCCTTCCGACCCTTTGAGAAGTATGCTTTTCCGAGACATGTCAATGTTGTTGGGTCTTTACCCAATTGAAACTTTGTAAGAGCGGACTCGTACTATGGTGGAATGAGGGCCGAGTTAGCTAGATGAAAGGCCCCAATTGAGTGAGCCTGAGGGGGCCGGGGGGGGGGGCAAGGAGGATCGGTGAGTAGAGAATAAGCGAGGGTATTGGGGTGGCAAATTAATGAGTGAATAATCAAGGAAAACCAAAGGCGTGGGGGAAGAATTGGCGGCGACGGCGCGTTTGAAGCAAACAGATACACCGTCTGAAATAGCCGGATGAGGAATAATTAAGAAGCGAGAAGTAACGTTTGGCAGGAAAGCACTCAATTGGGATGCCGGCGCCTGCCGGAGGCTAGGGTATAATAGCGAAGGGGAGGGCGTATGAGAAGAAGCGAAAGAAAAAACAAGATATGGTGGAAACAAGAGGAGGAAAGGCCCCCATATGAAAGCAAGCAATTGTGTAACTGAGTTGATAAAGAGAGAGGACTTACGTTCTCGATAGCTCTGGCCCATTGGTCCAATCCAGCAAGACAATGTCCAAAGTTGACCAACGAGTGTGCATCTTTCGAGAGCGTCTCTTTGACTTTGGAGAACATACTGACGGCGGTTTTGAGATCTTTCCGATCTTCCACAGAAGCAATTGCTATCCCTTGGGCCGCGTACGCATTTTTTGGATCCAATTGCAATGCCTTATCAAAGAACTCGACGGCCTTCTCGTAAAGCTTTCTCCGCTTCTCCCTCTCTTGCTCATTTTCTTTTTTGATATCCCGAGCAGCAAGAAGGTAGATATTGCCCATTCCAATGAGGGAGTAGCGGTCGTGTTTTTCATAGTTCTGAAGAGTATGCTTGTAATGCCTCTGCTCTGGATCCTCCCAGATAACAATCGGATGCTTGCGCTTTTGGCGCCCCAGATACCAACCATATAGCGCTCGAACCTCGAGATTGTTTCCATCTGTCTGCATCAACTTCTGGATCCTCTTGTGGCCATCCTCCGCGCCACGTCGGAGGGCCAAATACGCCAACCGCATATTCGCATCAACATAGTCGTCATGGTAGGCCAAGAGCTTCTCGTAATTCTTAGTTGCTTCCTCAATATTGCCGGCGGCTTCCTCACATCGGGCTAAATTGTAGGTTAGGGTGGTGGCTAGAGCATCAGTATCGGCGGCCTCGTCCTTTTCCTTTAGCTCAGGAATTGCGTTCAGAGCATTCTGATAATGCGTTCGAGCTGTATTGTATTCGCCCTTTTGCCAGTAGAGGGTTGCAATGTTGTTGGTCAACTGGGCGGGTATCATAACATCGTCTCCATTATCTATTAAATATTTATATATCTCTTCGACTTGCAGTAGGCATTGGAGTGCTCGCTCGGGCTGGTCGTTTTCGTAAAGTCGTGCTAGGGAGAGGAGGATGGTTTCGTGGTGGGCGTCATTCTTTTTAGCTTCTGCCTTCCACGTGAATCGAACATTCTCGAGCAGACTGATAGCCTTTCTGTGTAGAACTGTGACATCCTCTTTTGAAGCAGAGAAGCCGGTTCGTGGGATAGCAGAGAGAACCTCGTCTGCATAGAGGGTCCCCAGTATCGATCTTGCCTCAATGCACTTCGGATTTGCCTGAACAATGGCCTCAAAGGTGTACTTCGCTGCGCCAAGGTCTTTGAAAATTGGTTAGTGAGGGCATTCGAAAATCACGAGAATTAAAAGGTACCTTTCATCAGAATCTGGACTTGTCCAATCCCGAGCTTTGCCGGGAGATATCCTTCCCGCAATGCATCACTCCTCTTGTAATGTCCTAAAGCCTTCTCATATTCTCCTTCGACATGTGCCTTTCTTGCGAGCGAAAACCATCCATCAGCCGTAACAGCTGCAACATCGCTGTACTCGATAGCTTTCTTAGCTAGAAGCTCACATTGCGAATATCCTCTCTTGATAAAGAAATGGCTAGCAAATGTTGTGCACGCTAGTGGGAACTGCTTGTCGAGCTTAAATGCCTTCTGAGTGTGCTCAATCACTAAACGGTAATTGTTGATAAATTCAGGGTCGTATTCTGACAAACTTGAGGTGACATGAAGATGATATAACGCCTTTAGAATGTGGGCATATTTGGAATTGGGATCCAACTCCAATGCGCGCTCCCATGCCACCAATGCGTCGTCTTTGTGCCCCAAGTGCCAACAGCACAATCCGATTCCTATTCTCGGATCGGGATCCATATCCGGCCTCTTGGTTAATACTTCCTGGTACGATTCGAGCGCCCTCTCATACCTCCCTTTCCCATACAAAACTCTCGCCCTTCCCATGATCGCAAGCATATTGGTCGCCCGTGAAGTTCGAACGGCGTCATCAAATATTTTTGCCGCATTGTCCATATGGGTGTTTTTATCTACTGTGCCAACAGATGCCTTGAATATAGAGTATACACCACGGGCAAGAGTGACTAATGTTGAAGCGGGATCTAGGCGTGAGGATTCGTTGAGAATTTGAGTCGCAAGCTGAAGATAGTGATCCTTCGTCTTTGCTTCGGAAATCAAAGCAGACCCTTCTGCACGGGGGTGCGGATTTAGCATACTTTCGAGAAAGTATTGGGACATATTCATACCAGCCACGTTTTTTGCAGCTTCACGGCTGCGCTCTAGATACAACCATGTGAGGAGATGAAGCATTGGGAGCCTCTCAGCCATTGGTTCGTGGGTTTTGGCTTGTAATCCTTTGGCAATAATTTCAATGGCGATATCAACTTTGTCGTGTTTTGCATATGCGAGAGCGATATACATCCAATATTGCTTAGGGGATCTTTCGTTCTCAAGAAGAGTACATAGCTCCGTCGGGTCCTCGGGAAGCATGTCGGGGTCCACTTCCACAACGGCGTTCTCGTCGTCCTCATCTTCGTCTCCGGCAGACACTGGAATATCGATACTTCGTGGAATGTCGGAGAAGCGCGCGCGAGGAGATAATCTTACGGTACCATGGCCGTTCGGAAAGGCTAACGAGCTAGCCGTCGCGAGCGACTGTGAGAACGATGAGGAGGGGCTCCTGCTGAGCATAACAACGTGGTTTGAATATTCCGAGGGTGGTGAGAAGTGTCGGTTAGGAGGTCCTTACCCGTAAGGGGCCTTCGAATGGCGGCAATGGGCAGCGGGAGGGCAATCGGCAGACGTATTTGGGGCTTGAAGCTTGTTTAATATTTTGTTAGACGGGTAGGGCGGATGGGAGGTGAGAGTTGTGGTGAAGAAGTTGAGGTGATGAGAGGTAGGTGGATGGAGCTGTGCCCACGGAGGTGTTTTACCTCAAAGTTTGGTGAAACCATGTCTGCTGACTCATCAAGGTCTAGAAAAGGGTCTACCAGCGGTTTTCAAAAGTATCAGGATGCCTGGGCGCCAAGACGTCGAAATTCACACCTAAATCCACCAGCTCTACCGCCAAGGCATCCGAATACTTTTGAAAACCGGTGTGCCCTGAGGTGTTTGATAGGGCTCTTATTTTAACGCAATCGTAAGTTTCATCTCAGCCGCTCCTTATTTCGACTACTAGCGCGGTGGCCGTTCTTGCCAGTTTTTGCGGTACCACCACTCTTCCCTAGCCTGTCATAACGCCGTCACACACACTGTCACTCGTATGAATTAAGGTATGATACTTCTGTTATTTTTTTGTATTTTTTTTATACATATGCCCGGCACAACCACTACAATTACCGGATTCAACCCTTCTTCAAAAACTCAGAGGAGCCAGGCAAAAGCGCTTGCCATACTAGGTGCTGGTTAGTAATGTCGATCGACATCCGGGAGAGCTGGGATAAAGTTACCTCGCTGCGCAGAAGAATAGCGCTTGTCGGAACTGAGCTTTCTTGCAATACCATATTGTGATCACGTGTACCACCCTGCGAAATAATCCGCACTAATTAATTCAGCATCCACACTCTCGACAGACTGCCAGAACTCACCTTGGCCATTCCCAGAAACATCCTGACAATAATTAATTCAGCACTATCCACACTCTCGACAGACTGCTAGAACTCACCTCGGCCATTCCCAGAAACATCCTAACAATAATTAATTCATCCGCATTCTTAACGACTCCCATGCAAACCGTAACAGTCCCTCTCAAAAGGGTAACAAGCGGCAACCACACAGACGGCCGAAGTTTCTTAAGCATGGCATTGCATGGAATATCGAAAGGGAGGGGGTACGAGAGGAATAGCATAGTATAAAAAGGAAAGAAAAAAAGAAAAAAGAAAAAAGACACCGATGGGGGCCCCACGCCCTTTTAATAACGCCTCCCAGCCCTTACACACTTCTTTATCTTTCTTGAAGAGCATTTAAAAAAATACCTATAGGCCCGCGCTACTTGTGAATCCTTTGTATGAAGGTAGGACTCGTCGAACCCCGATTTCTCGAAGGCTTGAATAAATCTAGTAAATGCATTCGTAACCCGTAACTTCCGAGCTTTCCCCCCGGAGTTCCAACTGAGGATACCCGCGTGGGTATCCAAGGCGTGAATGGTTTTGTCATGTTCTAGACAAGTTAGCATTCTTACTACGCCAAACAGGCCAATATACCGTAAAAACTCAAATACAAGGCTGGTGTGCTATGTCATTGTAATTGCCTTTCGTGGTAAAGCGCTGTGTATTTTTCTTTTTTTTTTCGTCCAAGCAGAGGGGTGAGTTTGCTGTGACTCGGCTACCCATATCCCAGAGGGGAAATTTGAACGACATAGTATGCCCGCCTTGTATTCGAGTTTTTTATGGTACTCGAGTAGGGAAGATCACTCACCGATCTTTTCCATCTTTGTCGGGGAGAATTCCATACAAGCTCCGAAAAACTTCGATATCAGTTCTGCCATTTGGTTCGGTGTACAAGGAGGCATCAACGACAGCGTCGCCCCAATGGGTAGTAAGATTACTACTGTTGATAATCTCTTGGTCGGTCGTGGTGTGTGTTTTAAGGGAATCCCTTTTAAACATAGACAAATAGCGGTTTCTAACTTCTTTATAGCAGTCGTCGGAACGGAGGAGATATCTGAGACGTTCTTCTTGGCTTCTGAGACGTTCTTCTTGGCTTCGGACGGTGATGTCGAGTTTGGCTTTCTCTTTAGTCATCTTTACCATATTTTCCTTCAATGCCACAACCTCGGTATCCAGACGGTGGCTGAGGTTGGCAAGATCCAAGCCATGGAAATTTCCTACCAACATTTCATCCGAGTCTTCCACCTTCTTGATGTGGAGTTCATCCACTTTAACAGCATCCGTGAGAGTCTTTCTTGCATCATGTACCAGGCTTTCCATTGTTCTGATGGGTGATCTAGCAACAAGAATTGCATCAAACACACCTGACTGGCCTCTCTCCCCAACAACCTCATGACTGCTCCATCCCCTACTGGCAATGCGGCTAAACGTTGTACGAAACTTAAAGGCACAGAACCCTCCACGCAGACCCCTTGAAGCAAGAAGCATGATGATGGTTTGTCTTTTGGGTGAATAAGTTTCCTGAATGGTGGGTGGTGGAAGGACTCGGAATGATGACTTTAGTGATGGCGAGTAGTGATGGTAATGACTCCTTCGGATGGTGGAAGGACTGTGAATGATGACTTTGGTGATAGTGAGTGGTGATGGTGACGACTGCTTGGGATGGTGGATCGTCCATGACCTTGAGCATAAAGCTTCGGCAAAATTGAATTCATTAGGTAATCGCGGTATTAAATTACCTGGTTGTGGTCATCAGCAAAAAATATTCTCTCTCATGTATTACATACATATCTCCCTGTATCACCTGGTAATACCATCTCCCCCTATACCCCCCATGCCTCTCATTTTTCCGTCCTTTTCTAAAGGCCCATGGGGCTTTCACGCGTCCCAAAATATA
>Ga0307509_10004378_pt1 | contig 20453 bp, 20 predicted proteins | sample 10_EM_MG_FD_202245 | JGI IMG/M metagenome (GOLD analysis project Ga0307509, IMG submission 202245) | Populus trichocarpa ectomycorrhiza microbial communities from riparian zone in the Pacific Northwest, United States - 10_EM | ecosystem: Host-associated > Plants > Roots > Unclassified | place... | reverse complement strand
TTAATGTGTTTTTTGGAGTATTGTGGGACTTTAGGAATGGAGTTGGTGTTTTCTTAATAGTGGTAGCCGTGAGGGGGTGGGGAGCTGCCAAGACAGGTGTCGGGTTACTAAGCGACCTCTATTGCAGACAAACTATGAGTGATATATGGTGATGCAATGTGACAGACACAATAAACGATATAACAATTTTGATGTGGTAACCGACCACAACAGGGTAACTCACCACCCCCGCACACAATGACATATCGTGCGTCGACAAAATTAAGCAAAGACCCGGGCGGCGTGACAACTCATCGCTTCCAGACAACCTCGCGCAACAAACCCCACCACAAAGATCATTACCACCCAACCCATAACCCCTTCTCTTTTTTTAAACTAAGTACTGATTACTGCTATGTACTTATATTATTTTTGTTATTTTTGTTGGTTGATGTTGAGGTGATTGAATGTATGGAGGTTGTCATCACCGGGCAGATTATGTCTTTGTTGTCGTTGTCGTTCTTCGGTTAGTTTTGTCCACGCACAATATATTGCTGACTTCCGATCACACCAGCGAATCCCAATCGAGCGAGGGTGATTTTGCGCCCGCGCAATAAAACCCCCCCTTAGTCACATATCGCTCTATCACTCGTTTGGAATCCTCAAACGGTTTCAACTTATAAATTACCAATATCTTCGCCCACAAGTAGGCCGTTGCTCAAGAAGACATCCATCCTAGAGGCTAGAGGCATACCTGCTAGAAGGTCGGATATCGTGGCTGATTCCGGATTTCCGCAGCTTGGGGTGCTGGCTGCCGGAGAAGCGCGCCCGTGCAATCGACAGTACTGTGCTTTAGGAACCGGAACAATTAATAGTGGCGCCGTGGCGCCTAAATTCCGCCTTAGATCAAAGAGCTAGGTCCCAGCGAAAAGGTTCTCTTTCTGCCCCTCAGCTGAGTTAAATAAAAAGAAAAATCCCCAGGCGAGCGACGAAAGATAATAATCGGAAAACTACTTCTGCCGGCCCCCATCCGGATCTCTATCGACACAAGGATTATGCCTTCGGATTTTTTCGCCCTTACCCGGGTGCAACAGACCTTACCAGGAGAGGCAATTCCAACTTCCTGGCTAGTTTCTCGATGAATTCATTTCCTACGGGCATTCCGATTTTTCATGCTGCGGTTTTGTACATACACCAGTTTGTTTTCCCAGGTCGGTCGGGGAGATGTGGGAAGTGTATATCTTCCCATTTTCACAGCTCCAATATCGGGATCAAGATTTTGGGGGATAGGGGTGGGGGGTGGAAGTTTACCTCTGAGGTCAAAAACGGTATACTGCCGTGGCCCCTCCTTGATCTCCGTTCGGAGGTATAATATCGAGAAAGTTATTATTTGAATATGAGATGGCTTATTTGTCTTGATTTAGGAATCCCCCCCGATAAGTGGTGGATGATTAAGTGGAGATTCTCGGCTGCCCGGATTTCATCCGCTCGTTGGTGACGAACCTAAGGATTGGCAATTGATACTAGGGCTTAGGATAGTTGTTCACTGCACTTTGTGGTCGTAATTTTCACGAACGCGTGGGTATTTAGAAAGACGGGAAGCTCGAGAAAGGGAATTAGCCAATTTCAGGGGAGAACATGAATGCATATTTCTATCTAGACGCTCAGATATAAATTGGAGCTATACGAAATAATAGTTCCACGAATGCTCTAGCCCCCGCTTCCTCCCGCCAATTCATACGTCATGAAAACACGATCCACAAGGAGAGCCCCAAACCCATCTGTTAAACCACTGATTCCTTCTTCCATCCTATCAACTTAAGATTGCGTTCCATATAAGCCAAACTCCATCTAGACTAGGGCAGCAAAACCCCCTGAGCAACTATCACTGCCCTCCCGCCTCACCGGCGGAAAATAGAGCGCTTTCGGAATTGGGGAAATCCAGGAAAGTTATTATCCACCTTACATCCGAAAGCCGCCACTGGCTGGTCTCCCTGCCGACCTGGGACGGTACCATAACTAACTGGACCCTCCAGGACCTTGTCCAAAGCATCCCGCAATTGCTCCACCGTCCTCGTATTCCCATCTTCGATCTCGTTCAGCACTGCCTTCAGCAGATCCGCTGTTGCTAGATAACTGTCCTCCGGAACATACACATTTCGACAGTAATATAGAACACTGGCAATCGCAAGTATCTGACCAGCCACTATGATGCCTGCCGTCATGCCAACCCTACCCCATTTCACTTCCAGCGTTGTTTCAACATGGTGAGTGGAGTAGTATCCGGCTGCAGGATCCTTCGGTATACGCGGGTGTACGTCACTCAAGTGGACTATTGCGGCGATAGGATGGCGGGCTACTAGGGTAGCAACGTAAACGTTGTAATATTTCTTTTGGATGGCGGAGCCCCCTGTGCCATTTTTGTAAAAATTGAGTGTTTGCACCCCGACGGAGAAGCTTGATTGGCTGAAAAGGTCCATGAACGACTGGCACACTATCGAGGAGCCACCACAAGAATTGTCCAAGTACTCCAGTGGTTCCCCCTTACCGCCCCGCTTCTCTCTCTCCGCGATTGGTAGGAGAAAAAGGGTGGTGGGATCAAATAGAGGTTTTGGGTGGGGGCTCCCATCCAGCGTCTCAAAAAGGGTTGAGGTGCACTCCCAGGCCGTTTTGTCATATACCACATCTAGAGAATAATATATTAGTTATTGGGAGTATCCCTAAAACGTTGATGATTGACTCCTCACAAGTCACTGAGGATCCATTTAAACCCCCGACTAATGGTGCTGCCCAAGTAACCTGTTTTGTACCATCCTGGGGCCAGGCACCCCTGCTGCTCAATACCCTTAACACCTCAGCGATTGTCTCCCCGTTTCTCTCATCTTTCCAATCCATTTCTAAGATTAGTATAAACCCCTTAGCACCTTCTATTAGTATTTAGCCATGGGATTTGTATAACATACCCTTAGAGGTTTGGTTCCCACTGGTGTAGTCTCTCCAGTACCTACTGCCGTCAAGACGCAACATAGTGCATCTAGCCGAGGTGTGGACCGCATGGTTGGACCATTCTCGGGACCAGTTCTCCCCCGCAAAATCCGGTAGATGATATTCGAAGCTCACATTACCGTCAGTTTCTGTATAGCCACTATAACTAACTCCGAGCCAGAGATGTAGTGATTTGCGCAAAATCTGGGGTTCACTAATATTAAATCTGATTTCTGGTGCATAACCAGATCTACTCAATCCACCTCGAACCAAATCTAAGTATGAAACTACATGAAGGGTCAGCCAAAGTTGCTGAGAAAAAGAGGTAACCTTGCAGAAAGTCGAATTCTTACGGTCATTCCGCTCAACATTCTCGAAATCCGTAGCGTTCCTAGCAGTCAATACACTGGAGTCCCAATATGTGGTCAAGGTAGGATACTTCGTAACAGAGTCATCTACTAGGTTGTAAGTTAATCCAAACATTGCTACACTAAACCTTCCAGTAATATTAAGGAAGAGATACAATATAACAATGAAGGTGGTCAAGGACAATCTCCATTCCCGAAAATGTGCAATAAGTAGTGTTGCTGAGCCGGCGGGAGATTGCATGGAAAGCAGCAATTCAATCTATATCTCGTGCATTAGGGTTGGTCGGAGCTTTAGTCAGGAACAGACATCGCATACGTCTTGCATTTTATACTTTTTCCTAGCAAGGAGACGCCATCTCAGGATCGACCCTAAATGTCCTAACATAGATCCAAGGCCCAAACTCGCGAAGGCAGTGAGTAGAATTGTAATTGAATTGAATCCCCGCTGCTCCATGTGCGACAGTTCCCCCATTTGTGAGAAGGCTCGGAGACCTATTATAAGAAGTGATAGGGAAAGGGCGTTTGTCAAGCATCTCGTTGAGAGAGAGATCAGGTTGCGCCTGAGCTGCTCCCGACTATTGAATGGCATCGGCGGATTGGGTGACATCTCCGGCTTTGATATCAATGGGTCGTCCGCTCGCCCGTGGGGCGGGGGGTTGTGGGAGTTTGGGCGGGATGATGGCATTATCGGAAGGAGGTCTTATGCGATCGGAGAAACTGTTGAGTCTGAGTCCCAAGAATCAAGATGGAGGGCTTTGGAGATCTAGAGTATGAGAATTCCTACGGTGATATGTTTGGACATTCTAGTATACATAAATGCCAGCCACTGGCTCCGTCTAGGCTGCTAGGAAGCGGGGTAAGTTAGCATTGTTGCCTTGCCAGATAAATATAAATATTTCACTTTTCAGAGCAAGGGTTACTAAACCCAAAGCTGGCAAAATTCAAAGGGCGCCCGGTTTGAAAGCTTAAGCCCTGCTTGGCACGCCACCAGATAAAGAATGCCGTTTTTCAGAAGTTCTAGTGTTTGACAATATTTTCACTTTATTCCGGGGTCCGCATACCGTCGCACCAGGCGCATAAAGAACAAAAAGAGAGACAGCCATAGGCTATTCTATTTTGGGACATGCAAAATGTCCTGATCGGTATCTAAGATTGCCTTCCTGCTTGCTGGCCTTCTCAAGCATCGTCATCCTCCTTCTCCACTTATGTTTGCATACTGTGACACCATGAGAGCTGGTGGCTGTGTTTTTTGGGATTTCCCCGAATCATGGCCGAAACCCGGCATACTTTTCTTCTCCGGCGATTGATGCCTATGCAAACAGATAGAAAGAAAAAAAACCCCTCTTTTACTCCCTTTAGCCAGGACCTCTTTTCCATCTCTACTATCCCTTGGGCGGTCTGGAACGGTCGAGAATCGTCCGGGGGAGCTAAGGCCAGATTCGGTAAGATTCGGTAATAGTCGACTAAACTTGGTTAGAGAAACGGATCCTCGTTCTTAAGGCTTCAACTGACTCTGCACCTTTAGCGAGCACAAACATCCTCCACAAATCACAACGCTCGAATCATTCTAGGACAGGATTAGCGTGCTGGGACGATTTTTGACTGTTTCGGACCGCCCAAGGGATAATGAATCTCTAGCTATAGTTATTAACACGGAGGGTCTTGTTTTTGTCGTTCGTTAGAGCCAGGTGCGACTGTATAGCCACCTAGCTGCACGTCCTATAGACAATCCAACAGAGGCGGGGGCGGGGGGGGTACACACCGCACAACAATCTGTAGCTCGATTTAGTTCAGACCCCAAAGACCAATAACCAAGGTATCATATGACAGATAGATTAATGGGAAACGAATTACGAAAAGAAGCAAAAATAAAAAATTTCATATCATATGTTACCCCGTTTCCACAGGGTTCAAGGATCAACGCTACCGATGCAGGTACCGTGTGCTCATGGCGGGCATCCTTAAAACAACAACCGTTTCCTCATCTACTACCCGCAGAAGAAACAATATAGTTGTGTCGTCAGGAGTGCACTTGTAGTTGTAGTTGAGGCTGTTGACATCGGTATTGGCATTGGAATGATCTCTGTCACAGGAATGGGTGATTATTGTCCATGGACAAAATTAACCGCGGGTCAACCCCCGATGGCAACCCATCCCTACTCATCACGCTGAACTTTCAGCACCACTTAAAGAACTTCCTCTAGCTCAAATACGAATTTCTACTACGTATTCTACCTTATACTTATATCCCTGATTTTTTTCTCTGCCTCTAGTCATGGTGGGGTTGGTGGGGGGGTGTTGTTGTCATGGCTTAAGTTTTTCCATCTTGGCTGACCCGCGGTTAATTTTGTCCACGGACAATAGTAAGAATCTCCAGAGTGCGGACCGGTATCAGAACAAGTATGGAATCATGAAATCCTGGAGGCTCTGCTGAGCTAGGAATCTTGCATATATCAGCTGTTTTTTTTGTTCCGCTGTTGCGATTTGTGACAGTAAGGGCCCGTTTACCTATAGACGGCCGTCTAGCAACCGGAGACGGTGCCGACCGTCAAGGAAGGTTAAACGGTGGGAGGTGTGTAGGGTGAATGGATGGGTGCGTGTTTACCTAATTATACTGTCTAGTGTAGTTTAGTGTGAAAAATTTGATTAATTGACGGGAGGTGTGCAACCATGTAGCTTTCGGCTCGCAACAGTGCTCGGCAACCAAGATAGTAGACTAACCAACAATGTCTCCTCACAGACAGAGGATAGGAATTTTGTCTCTGAACTCACTCTAGGTTATGAGAGAACAAATTGCTATTTGCAGAAAAAAAATAGAGCTGATTGGTAGCTATTCTTGCGATTGCGTGCATGATGTATGAGTGGTGTTGATAGACGGTGGTTGCAAAACGACCTGTTGAGCAGCGTCAGGTTTTGACCGTCTAGCAGCAAGAATATTAGACGGTTGAAAACAGGGTAAACAGTTTTGCCACGTCTATCGGAATATGTTCCTGGTTGAGACGCCACCGTCTAGTTTCCCCACCAAAATGTGAGAACTAGACGGTTAGGTAAACGGGCCCTAATATGAGATGGTATCACAGTGGACTTCTGATCACACTAATGAATCTCAATCGAGAGGGCATGATTCCTCGACCGCGCAATAAAAATCCCGCTTAGTCTCACATCACTACAACTCCTGCTTCCAGGATCGGCCCATCCCAAGTTTGGAACTCCCCAATGGTTTCAGGTCATAAATTCCCAATATATCTACCCACAAATAAAGCCGTTGCTCAAGAAAATATCCATTCTTGAGGTTATATTCGCCAGAGGGCGAAATATCACGGCGGATTCCTGTAGCTTGGGGGGACCGGTCACGAGAGAAGCGCATACCGACAGCACCGCAAAAAGCAGGAACAATTGAGGGTGACGCCAGGCGTCTAAATTCCCTCCCTGGATTGAGGAGCGGGGACCCAGCGCAAAAAGTTATCTTTCAGCCCAGCCGGGGCAAATTAAAAGACAAATACTCGGGGAGGTGCGAAGAGCGGTGGGGAAGGTACCCTTCAATGCTCCCAGTTAACATCGTAACCAGGTAACGGATTTTAGGTGTCCAGTACTTCCTCCCGGACTGTGTGGCGCTTGTTTGATCACCATCCCGACCCTTGCAGATACAGTCTCACCTGGCTATAACAAACGACAAAAACAAGACTCGCCGTGTTAACCATAGCCAGAGATTCATTATAGTAAAGATGACAAAGCGGTCTTGGCTAAAGTGAGCAAAGGGGGGATTCTTTTTCCATCTGTTTGCGTAAGTATCAGTCGCTGGGGATGGTCGGAGATGGCGGGGGACGGCCGGGGACAGGTGAGCAAGGGCCGATCACGGTGGGGGACTACGGGGGACGGCAGGGGACAACAAGAGTGATATCTCATGATATAAAAAGAATCCGTTTGGAGATGTATGATTTTAGCTTGGCTAGTATAGGAGGTCCAAGCACTGGGAGTATAGTCCCCTATACTCCGCCCTGTCCTCGCCTTCCCGGGCGTAGTCCGTCCTAGTATCCCAAAAAAAACCCACTATGACCGGTAGTCCGTCCCGTCCTCCCCCTAAGACGGAACTAGTCGGCCGGTAACACTGCACCAGCTCTCTCATAGTATCACAATAGGCCAACATAAATGGAGAAGGGGGCCGACAATACTTGAGAAGGCCAGCAATGAGCAGGAAGGCGATCCCAGATACCCTCAATCAAGGCACCTTGCGGGAACCCAATTTTCATGTATGCCCGGTTTACCATAATTAGGGATTCAGTACAACGAGGTTCACCATAGCCAGGTGCGACCGCACCCAAACCCCACCCCCCAGCCACCATATTATAACAGGGGGGATTGAAGGGCACATTTCAGACGCCAGGCACCGCCCAACCTGCAGCGACCCCCAGTCTTGACGAAAAACCGTATGACGAGAAAATACGGCACCTCCCTCTCTACCCCAAACAAATCTCTATTGAGACAGACAAGGATTATGCCTTTGAATTTTTTCGCCCTTACCGGGGCGAAATGCACCTTACCGGGAGAGGCACTTCCAACGTCCTGGCTAGTTTCTCAATCATTTCATTTCTTACGGGTATTCCGAATGTTTCACGCTAGGGGTTTTGTATATATTATACAGTTCATGTCGGGAGTGTACTGTAGTGGTCTGTTTTCCCGGATGATGTGCGAAGTGTATGGCAACGCTTTCCATTTGCCTAGCCCTGATATTGGGCTCAAGATTTTTCGGGGATAGGAGTGGGGGGGGGGGGCGAAGTTTACCTCCAAGGTCATCAAACACTGTACGAGTACAGCCTCGTTCCAAAAGTTCTCGCACCCAGGCTGGCACTGTGTGGCACAAAGGGCTATAATATATACATCTGGGCATAAAAGTTTGTGACGGTACCAGCCAGGGTTGGGGGGAGAACTTTTGGGACGAGGCTGTACACTGCCATCGTGCGCCCTGCTCGGTCTGCGGTCCGAGGTATAATAATATCGGCGAGATATTGTTTGAACATTCCTGATAAGTGAATATTTATTTGGAGATTCTCCACTGCGCGGATTTCCTTCGCTCGTTGGTAACGGGCGGACCCGAGGCATTTAATACTGGAGCTTAGGACCGTCGTTCACTGAGCCTTGGGGTCGTCGCTTTCACGAACGAGTGGGTATTTATTTTGAAAGACGAGAAGATTAAAGAAATTAATTAGCCAATTCCAAAGGAAAAACATATTTACATATATTTATCTAGATGCTGAGATATAAATTGGAGATATAGGAAATAAAAAATAGTTCCGCGAAGGCGCTAGCCCCACTACCGTACATCGCGTCAATTCGTACCACGTGAAAACACGACCCACAGGGATAATCCCAAGCCCACCCGTTACACGACCAACCCCATTCTTCTTCATTCATCCCATCAATCTAAATATAGCCTCCCATGTAAAAACCAAGCCCCACAAAACTGCCCGCAAACCAGCACTACCACCCTCCTTTCACCGACCCGAGCGCTTTCGGAATTGGGGAAATTCGGGAAAATTATAATCCACCTGACGGCCCAAAGCCACCTTCGGGTAATCTCCCTGCGGGCCCGGGATAGTGCCATAGCTAACAGGACCCCCCAGGGCCTTATCCAAGGCACCCTCCAATTCCACCCCGGTCATCACACTCCCGTCGTTAATCTTGACCAACACCGTCTTCAGCAGCTCCGCGGTGGCTAGATGGCTGTCCTCCCGAACATACACATTCCGGCAGTAATACAGGACAACGGTGATGGCGATTATCTGACCCGCGACTATCAGGCCCGCTGCGATGGCGACCCTAGCCCATTTGACCTCCAACGTCGTTTTGATATCCTCCTTCTCGTGGGCCCTAGGATCCTTCTGCGCACGCGGGCATATTTCGTTCCCGAAGGCTATCGCTGCGATGGGATGGCGGGCTATGAGGGTGGCGACGTAATTGTTGTAATTCCTCTTTTGATCGGGAGAGAGTCCGGTTCCGTTCTTGTAAAAATTGAGGGTATGCACGCCGACGGAGGGGCTTGTTCGGCTTTGAACCTCGGCGAACCACTTGTAGGCCACTGAGGAGGTACTGCCCTTCCCTATAGGCGCCTGGGTGACGGTCCGGGTTTTGTACCCTGTGGAAAACGATGTGCTAACTTCCGTCCAGACACTAGTGATGGTCCCGGCTGCATTCGGTCGAGCGACAGCGACTGCGGGTATAGGCGCCCGTGGGAGATGATCTCTGTTCGCAAGGCGGGGCGTGGGCTTATACATAGTGGTTCTCGTATACGTTTTCAGGTATCCGACAACGTCTTTCGTTCTGGTGGTGAATATTGAAGTTGAAAACACTTTGCCGGGTTCTAATCCGCTGGCAATTGGTAAGAGAAAAAGCGAGGAGGGATCAAACGGCTCTTTAGGGGGGTCCTCTTCCCCCCACTCAGTAAGGGTTGAGTTGCACTCCCAAGCTGTTTGGCCAAATACCACATCTAGAGAATAACACATCAGTTCAAGGTATCGTTGAAACGTTGGCGATGGACTACTTACAAGTCATAGAGGTTGTTGTTGGCTTCCCGTCTCGCGGCAGTGGCGCTGCCCATGTGACCCATCCGGCATTCGACGAAGGCCAGGAGTCCGTGCGGTCCAGTACCCTTAATACTTCAGCGATCGTCTCATCGTTTTTCTCGTTTTCCCATTCTGTTCCCAGAATTAACGAAAGCTTCATAACACCTTCAATCGGTGAACCATCAATGTGATTTGTATAACATACCCTTGGAGGACTGGTTACCACCCTCATAGTCCCTCCAGTACCTAGTGCTGTCAAGGCGGAACATAGTACAAGCAGCCCAGGTGTAGACAGTACGGCCCGATGGTATTAAGTGTGTCCCGTTATGGTCCCTTATATTGTATGCGAGCCCCACACCGCCGGAAACTTGGTAGATAGTCGAGTTTTTAACAGTGAGCTGTTCATATGAATCATCATTCAAGGTCTGGGGTACAGTAGTGTTAAGATCAAAACTCGGTCGTTTAGTGAGCGTAGCTAATCCACCTTCAACCAAATCTAAGTATGATCCTGCATGAAGGGTCAGTTAAAATTACTATAAAAATAAGATAACCCCTGAGGAGGAGTTCTTACGAAGCCCGTCCTTGGCCGCCTTGAAATCAGTAGCGTTTTGGGCGAGTAACACCCTACAGTCAGAGGAGGTCCAGTTCGTGGCACGGATAGGAAGTATATTATTAGGGTCATCTAGCAAGTTGAAAGTTAACCCAAAGAGGGCAACACTAAATCTTCCAGTAATATTAACGAAGAGGTATAGCATGACAATAAAAGTTGTCAGAGACAGCCTCCGTTCTCGAAAGTGCGCATATAGGAGTGCTGCTGAGCCTGTGGGCGATGGCATGGCAAGAAGCAATTCAATCTATACCTCAGCCGTTAAAATTTGGCCAGGGCTTTAGTTAGAAATGGGTGTCGCATACATCCTGCATTTTATACTTTTTCCTAGCGAGCAGACGCCATCTCAGCATTAACCCTAGATATCCTAACATAGACCCAAGGCCTAAACTCGCGAAGGCACTGAGCAGAATTGTAATTGTATTAAACCCATACTGCTGCCAGCGCGACAATTCCCCTATCCGCGAGAAGACCAGGAGACCCAAAATAAGAAATGAGAGGGAAAGAGCGGTGGTTAAACATCTCGTCGAGAGAGAGATCAAGTGCCACTGGAACTGCTCTCGACTGTCGAAGGATATCCGCGGCTTGGCTGACTCTTCCGTTTTCGATATTAAAGGGTCGTCGGCGTCATCGTACGACGGGGGTCGGTGGGGGTCGGAGGGCGATGATGGCATTTTTGAAGAGGAAGGCCAGTCCGAAGTTTTTAAGTCTGTCAGAGTTCAAGAATCGGGTAGGAGGGGTCCTGAAGATTTTTAAAGCATAATGATTTCCAGGGCCACATATTGGGTGTCGTAGTATTAATACGACCCACAGGCTTCCCCGGGGCTGCGGGGTACCGTAGTAGCCTGGTCGGATGTTTTTTGTTTTTGTTTTTTTTTCTGTTCTTCACAGGCGGGGTTGGGGAGCCTAGGCAGTCGTAAATTAAGAGAGTGCGAGCTGCTTAAAACACTCGCCCACCTTCGGCAGGGCAGGCTCAGGGTGAGTATCACAACACGACCCTGTTCCCGATCTTAACTCGTCGGGCCGATCTGTGAATCGCTTAATTCTGCTATCATACTTGTACCTCCACAATACATCCAAACAAAAGTGCCTTTAGCTATTACCCCATTAAGTTAATTGGCGGGAATCTTTTTCGAGCAAAGAGGTAAAAAAAGAAAGTGCGGCAAAATATACCAGCTTCTTCGAGCAACGAGTAGCCTTTAGGGGTAGGATTTTCACAAATATCTCGCGCGGGGTGTCGTTTTCGACACTTTTGTCACTCACTTAACTAGGATAACTATCCGAGAAAGTCCGCGAAAAATCCCTAACTCACACCTTATTCTGACCTCTCGCAAAAAACACGAGCTTAATCCAACCAGTTAATGCGGGAAACAACAAATGCAGTCTGTGCGCACTTTGCTGTATCTTATGGTTGGCTAAAGATTTTTTGATTATTACACCCGGCTGGTTGAGGAAAATAGACGCCGCAGGGTTTTTGGGTTTCACACTTGCATGGCGAAAACTAGCACTTGAACCGCCATCCTCGACTAAACTTGCCGAACCCTAGCTCACCTCCCATCAAGGAAAAAGGATTGCTGATAGAATTGGCTTTTTTACCCTGCCGGTATTCGTGGAAGATTATTTAAAGTTCGGTGCGATAAGCCGCAGGCCGGACGAGAAGGTGCGAGTGGGAAGCGAGGATTCGGGCGGTTCCGCTCGCGTGCGCAGATCGTGTTGCCAATCGCGACGGCAGGGATTTGGCAGGGAACAGGGAAGGAGGGATGAAACATTTTTTAATGCAAGTAAGAACCCGAGTGATTGAGCCTCACTCTAGGACTTTGGAGTTGCCTTTGCTGGCAAGGTCTAGCTCGTTTTTCTCTTTTTTAGTCTTAAGCTTGGGCTGAGAGGCTAGTTTCCGCTGTGCGCTCGCCCCCCCTACCCAAGAGAGTGAACTTCGGACGTTTTAGCGCGAGGTTCAACAATTCAAGTTCCTGCGGTACTAGTACTCGAGTACAAGCTGATTTTTTTAATATCCGGACGCCTTGGCGCCAAGATGCATACAAATCAGGGCCATGGTGTCCGAATACTTTTGAAACAGGGCGGCACCAAAAGCTCTGCTAACCTTGCCCGGAGGTAATGTTGCGTTAAAGGTATGAATAACGCAAAACCAATGATCGGTCAGACTACCCTCTTGTCAAGTACCGGTAATAGGAGTCGGGCCAATATATCTCTGTATTCCTATACTCAGGCGCAAATTAAAGAGTGGGACGGAGTGACATCGATGCCGATACTGCAACCAGGCCTTTGGTTCCCAGACTGTCGCGATAGTCAAATTACACCCCAGCAATCCCAAAGTAGATTAAAATATTTTATGCTTACAAGCACTAAAATTACAGCTATTCCTAAATCATTTTGATGCTATCCCTACGGCACTAGTTCTCACAAGCCTAAAAATTAGTAAAGTAGACTTTCCCTTGGCAAAAAAGCCAACAGAAAATGCACCGTATACTTCGACATCTCCGACTAGCATCTCTTCTGCGCTCTTCTTTCACCTCCGTAATTTTCTCATCCAAACTGATACCCAACCAACATCCCCCCTTCATACTAGCCCTCGGGACTATATTAAGTACCTACTTTGAATTCTAGCACACTACAAACCGGAATTCTAAACCTTTTTTCACTTCTGTCAGGTTTTACTGAAAGAATCTCGCCTCTAATGTATCTAATAGGCGCCCTTGTGTCCTTAGATTGTTTTCTAGAGCATTTCCGAAGGGAGGACGGAAGACACCCGGTATGAATTGATTTAACAGGCTCCTTGCGTATCTCGAGTTCCAAACATTCCCAGCTTTCTATATTTTTCTTGTTTTTTATTTTACTATCCTATTGCTATTAATATTTTATGGTCCAAAGCTGAGCAAGTGTATTAAGGAAATAACTGACTAGATAGAGAATAGGAACTCATGAATGTGAAAGTAGTTACGAGCAAAGAACATCAAAAGATCGCATCCCCTTCTTTAGTAGCAAATAGCATCGCTCCACTGCCGGAGGCGTTGGTGAGGCTGTCGCTGCTCTTGTCACTGGGGATTGTTGCCTCCGATATCTCCAAAGATGACAATCGGGGCGCTTCGAGTCGGACAGGGGGCGGCCGGTGGGATAAAGAATACCGGAATAAAGAACGCGAGATGTAGGAAGCTTGGTGATCTCGTGGTCGAGAGAGATGGCGGATGGTATATATGTGTGCCGGAGGACAGACCCCTCCCCAGTAGGCTATGACCCCGCGCTTGGCAAGCAACCGGCTGTACCTTTTTCCCACGACCTCCGAGACGCGTCTTTGAGGGCGAGCGATCCTCTGTGCACTTTGACCAATTGGCAATGGGCTCTTCCAACCCAACATTCCTTTGGCTGATAATTGTCTGGCCGCTCATGATTAAATCTGACCGAACTGTCCTCCCTTGCCGCGGGAGTGTGCACCAGTTGTCAACTATCTATTGGTTGACCGTCGGAACAAGAGTCGGATTGCTTGTACAGTACAATGGCAGATATTTTGGTCAGACAACACAACCACGGATGCGCACGCAATTGATGAAAAACATCACCCAACACCCAGAGGCTCAATTTAACTACGATATCAAAGATAGATATTTTTCAAAAAATGATCATTCAAAAGAAACAACTTAGGTTATCTGTCAGAAACGATGCGGGGCGAGTGAAGTCATGTAAACAGGGGCAGGAATGGAGTGTTCGCCTGACACTGAGATGGTTACGGATAAACAAAATAAGCGCAAATACGGCACCAAAAGAGCAACAGTGGGAGAGAGGATAATGATAGCGAGCAACTTGAAGTATTTTCGTCGATGAGTTACTTGCTAAACTGACGGTAATGACAGATGTATATATGAAAAGCAAAACACCATTCTCTGTCTTCCAACCATCACCACACATTTCCACTTCGTTCCGCGAATGCCTCCTTATCGCCTTGTCTATCCTTCAAAGAAACAAATGAAATAAACACTCTGTTATCCCTGAACAAAAGAAATGTATGACAAAAGAAAACTTCCTTCATTCCCGTAGCCTTGATTCTTTCCACTTGTCCTATCCATCCGTCAATGAAAACATCTTTCTTAATCTCCGTTCTCTGATGAAACAAAAGAAACCAACATGCCGAGCAGCTTTTCCAACAACGGAAGGTGTCAGAAGCATCTTTGGCGGAGGTGAGGGCCACAGAGAAAATAAGTGCGAGCTAAGAGTCACAGTGAGACAAGGTAGATTCATCTTGGCCTGGAAGATATTTACTGGAAGATAAAAATACTAATGTGTGTGTAAGTTAAGAGGAAGGGGTTTTTGGAAAAAACACAATAGGCCAGCTGCTAATGACAACCGGGACCGCTCCATGACTAGGCAACGGCCCTCCTGCGTGCAACCCAATATATCGGACAATAGAGAGCTTGCGCAGCCTGACTTAGGTAGGGGTTAGCAATGGTGTTGACCAAATCCGGGGCTAGCATTCCACAACCTATGAGATCCCCGATGAATCTTAGGCTTCTGAAACAGGGCCCTTTCAACAGGTCATACACGGTCCAACTCTCAAGCGTCTTGAAACCACTCCTTGTGAAACCATTCCCAACAGCACGGCGACAAAACCACACTCTCACGAGAGCATAGAAGTGTGGCAGGTGTTGGCAGTAAAGGCCCTCAACCTAGGTCAGATTTCATGGTTTTTTACACCTCTACCAGGTAGGATCAAGGAATCTGATGGCTTTATTATTTACTTACTGTTAAGAGATATCGGGAGTGAATGAATCGAAGCGAGCAGCTTGACGAGTTCAAAAGGAGAGCTGCCTCCAGAGTAAGCGAACAATTTATATTACTAGTTGAACAACGAGAAGAAGGTTAGGAGAGAAAAGAAAGAAGAGAATAGAGAGAGGAGGAAGAGAGAAGAGGGGCGTAGATTTTGAGAGGGGACAGGGGGTGACGCGAATGGTCACGAGGTATCACTCGTAACCACAGCAACAGAGAAGATGAGGGCACACCTGTGACCACAGTTCCCAACACTTTCTTCCTCTCCACCCTAACCCCTGTAATGCTCTATCAAAGTGAGAAAGGTCTTGTGCTGGTTTTTGCTTTCTAATATCCGAGGGAATCTCATCGGCAGAGTGTGCCCTTCTAGCAGGGCTAGGAAATGGTCTTCATCACATATCACTCGATCATTCATTTAGTTTTGTTGGGCTGCATAATGGTGGACAGGGTGGGGATCTAAGTGAGTAGGCGTTGTCGTATTGCTTATGAGAAAAGAAGAGGGCGTTGAAAAGGAGAAAGAAGAAGAAGAAGAAAAGGAGAAGAAGTGAGTCCTAGAAATTGGCATGGATATCGGGGGGAAAGAGGCAGGCAGTCACAAGATGTCACTCGGGATAGCCCTGATTATTAGTGTTGAAATTATACTTTCGGATATGCACTCTCTACGTTCTTGAGTACGACAACACTTCCTACTTCATACTAGTTTCACTTCAATGCCGTCAGAGTATAAGCTCAACTCATTCGCTTCAGATCTTTCATCTCACTCACTACTCAATCGGTTAATCATTGATGTAATTCTATGCGCATTACATTTCTTTTATCTTCCTTTTGTTACCTTGGATTTCTTTGCTTCTGTGGACAAGTATTCCTGTTGCGAAGCATAAATAGCCGGCACTCCGGTCACTTAGATAGAATGCAACTGTCCATGGTTTTCTGTCGTTCCCTAAGCCTTCGGTATAGACCTTGAGTATTGCGATATTTACAACAATTAGTGTTGTGGAAAATATTGAATGGAATAATAGCACGAGATAATGAAGAAGAGATTGATTGCTTAAGGAAGAACGGAGCACGGTTGCTTTATCTCAAAGGAAAGGGCGAAAGCCCTGACTATCCACTATTTGGGAGCGAGACGAATAGGTCGAGCGAACAATAACAATAAGAAGAAAAAGAGGAATGAAGGAAATGCAAGGAGGTATCCTCAATGGTGCCGGAGGTTTAGATGTGAGATAAGGATTGATGCAAGGGGAAAAACCAATAGTACGAGTGAAACCGCAGTAGTGCTAGAGGTATGTTTCAACAATTGGAGCATAAGTTAGGCATGATTTGCAATAAGTTCATTCTGTTGGAAATTTCTTAACCTCAACCAAGATCTTCTCCTCACTTATAACCTTCCACGGTAGTGGCTAGTGATATCCCCAACACGCCCGAGGTCTAGAATCCTTGAATGGTTTGAATGATAGATTTCCGATCTGTTTGTGCACGGGTATGTTTCCCTCAAAACGACTTCCATCCCTAAGGTTACAGTTGTTAGAAGACTCAATTTTAGCGCTGAACAATACAGCACAGAGGTGGCTGTTGGCTGTGAGAGCAGTGCAGATCGTTATTCTTGAAATTCAGGTCTCGTCTTGGTGCGATTGTTTACATACAGTTCATGTTGAGGGCATACCAGTCTGCCTTTCTAGATCGATAACCTAGGAGATATTATGCAAGTCATTGATTTCTCATATTGATCTGCGCTGATATAGGGCCCAAGATTGTGGGGGGTAGGGTGGGGGGGGAAAGCTCAGCCCTGTAGACTAGATCTGGTACGCTGCCATCATTTGCCCTGGTCAGTGGGTATTCGCAGTTATTGGGGATATATATTATTATTTGAACATGAGAGAACCGGTTAATCTTAGTTTTAATAGCGAAAGTTTAGACGAAGAGGCTCAACTATCCGAATTTCCTGCGTTCTCTTGAGGCAGACCCGAGGACCAGCATATGTACTAGAGCTGGATGCTTCGCGGCATTTTGCAGCCCTCTTGCTCATGAGCCCACGGGGGCTTTGAAAGACGAAATGATTAAAAAAGTGAATTATCAGCTTCAAAAGGAGATGTATAAATGTATCCAACCATTGGGACACAAATCGAAAGTATTTAAAAATGATAACTCCATAGATGTCTCAGACCCCCACCACACTCTGTCAAGTCGTACCATATGAAAACGAGATCCATAGAGGAAATCTCAAACCCATCTGCTACAGGATACATGGTTCCGCGCTCTGTCAATCCTATCAATCTAGGATAACTTCCCTTGTAAACCAGACCCCATTCAGTGGACCGCCGCCACACAATACACCCGAACTACCTCCGCTACTGCCTGCTTCCCCACCGGAAAACCGAGCGCTTTCGGAATGGGGGAAATTCGGGAAAGTTGTAATCCACCTCTCGGCCCAAAGCTACCCTCGGCTGATATCCTTGCGGGCTCGGAACAGTTCCATAACTGACGGGCCCCCCTAGGACTTTGTCTAAACCACCCCCCAATTCCTCCATCGTCATCATATTCCCACATCGATCTTGTCCAAAACCGTCTTCAGCAGCTCCGCGGTAGTTAGATAACTGCCCTCGCGAACATACACATTTCGACAGTAATACAGAACAGCGGCGATCGCTAGTATCTGACTGGCAACAATGGTGCCCGCCACATGAACCACTTTATCCCATTTGACCTCCAGCGTCGTTTTGATATCCGCCTTTAGGTGGGCCCTAGGATCCTTCTGTATACGGGGGAATATTTCCCTTGCGAAGGCTATTGCGGCGATGGGAAGACGGGCTATCAGGGCGGCGACAAAAAGGTTGTAATAGCTCTTTTGGGTGGCCGAGCCTCCGGTGCCATTTTTGTGAAAGTTGAGTGCTTGCACGCCGACTGAGGGGCATGATAAGCTTTTGAGATCCGTGAATGACCGGTACACGATTGAGGCGGTTCCGCCCACCGAGGGGCCACCACAGGAATTGTCCGAGTGCCCTGCTGGTTCCTGCTCTTGGCTTCGTTCCACCCTCTCCACCATTGGTAAGAGAAAAAGTGTGGGGGAATCAAATAATGCCTCTGGATGGGGGTTTCCGGGAGTCTCAGAAAGGATTGAAGTGCATTCCCAGGCTGTTTCTTGGTATATCACATCTAGAGAATAACACGTTAGTTCTTGAGAGTATCGCTGAAACATTGATGGTGGACTCCTCACAAGTCACCGAAGATCCATTTGTCCCCCCGGCTAGTGGTGCTGCCCAAATAACCTGCTCCACACCATGGCAGGGCCAGGCATTTTTGCTATCCAGTACTCTTAATACTTCAGCGATTGTCTCCCCGTTTTTCTCATCTTTCCAATCTATTTCCAAGATTAGTGTAAACTTCATCACACCTTCAGTGTCCACACATCTGGTTTGTATAACATACCCTTGGAAGTTTGGTTGTCATTGTCATAGTCTCTCCAGTACTTATAGTCGTCAAGGCGGAGCATAGTACATCTAGCAGAGGAGTGGATCAGATGTGATGATCGCTCACCTGGTTCCGTCCCTCCTACGAATTCCGGTATGTGATATTCGAAACTCACATTACCATCAGTTTCCATAGGATCAATACCAGATACCTCGAGCCATAAATATGTATTTGCGGTCAATGTCTGGGGTTCGCTGATATCTAACCTGAGTTCTGGTGGGGGTGGGTAAATTACCGCTAATCCACCCCGAACCAAATCTAAGTATGATACTGTACAAAAGGTCAACTAAAGTTGGTATGCAAAGGAGGTATTATCGCAGAGGGAAGAATCCTTACGAAGGCTTTTCTCGATTAAGTCGAAATCCGTAGCGTTCTTAACAAGAAATACACTCGAGGTCCAATTTGTAATACGGGCAGGATACTCTTCAGTCAAGTCATCTACCAAGTTGTATGTTAACCCAAAGGTGGCAACACTAAATCTGCCAGCAATATTCAAGAGGAGATATAACATGACAATGAGAGTCGTGAGGGACAATCTCCATCCTAGAACATGCTCAAAAAGGAGTTTGGCTGAGCCGGTGGGGGATTGCATAGCAAGTAGCAATTCAATCTATATCCCAGCCATTAAAATTAGTCCCGGCTTTGGTTAGAAATGGGCGCCGCATACATCTTGCATTTTATACTTTTTCCTAGCAAGCAGACGCCATCTCAGCATTGATCCTAGATACCCTATCAGAGATCCAAGGCCCAAGCTCGAGAAGGCACTGAGTAGAATTGTAATTGAATTGAATTCCCACTGCTCCATTTGCGACAATTCCCCCATCCTTGAGAAGATCCGAAGATCTATAATAAGAAGCGACAGGGAAAGAGCGGTTGCCAAGCATCTCCAAGAAAGAGAGAGCATGTTCCGCCAGAACTGCTTCCGACTGTCAAAGGATATTGAGAGCCTGGCAGAGGTTTCCGGTGTTGATATGAAAGGGTCATCCGCATGATCGTATGGCAGTGGGCGGTGGGGGACGGAGGGGGACGATGGCATTTTGAACAGGAAGGCTTATACGATCGAAGAAGCTGTTGAGTTTGTCAGAGTGCAAGTAATCTAGAAGGAGGGTTTTGGAGACCTGGAGTATGGGAGTTCCTGGGGTGATATATTTGGACGTTGTAGTTCTAAATGCGAGCTGCCGTCTTGGCCTAGCTGGGTAGTACAGCGGCCTTGTCGATTATTATTATTTGCTTTTCCGGAGGCGGAGTTATGTAACCCAAAAAGTTGCAAAATTCAGAGAGTGCACTTTGGTTAAAATGTTTATCTCTGGCTGGATAGGTTCTAGATATATCTGCTTGAGCATCAAAAACAAACCCTGTTCCTAATCTTCACTCGCCAGGCTGATCTATGAACAACTTAATTCCCACTTCTCCCAAGTCCAAACAAAAGTGCCTTTTGGTATAAAAAAAAATGCTGCCTGCGTTCTCCTTGCCGTATCCTTTGGTTAGCTAAAGACGTTAGAAAAATTCATCTGGCTCGTTTAGGAAAACAGACATCTTGAGTGATTCGAGGTCCAACACATGCACGCTGAAAACTTGCACTTCCACCACAGCCTTAACCAGGTCAGGGACAGGGGCAGACTTCCGATTGCGCGTCGAACCTTAGTTCCCAGGCGGTCCGGGGGGGGGGGGGGGGGTGTTGGGGGGGGGGTGGGGGGGGGGGGGGGGGGG
>Ga0307509_10004377_pt1 | contig 20454 bp, 18 predicted proteins | sample 10_EM_MG_FD_202245 | JGI IMG/M metagenome (GOLD analysis project Ga0307509, IMG submission 202245) | Populus trichocarpa ectomycorrhiza microbial communities from riparian zone in the Pacific Northwest, United States - 10_EM | ecosystem: Host-associated > Plants > Roots > Unclassified | place... | reverse complement strand
CAACTTGGTAGTCTTAGGATGTCTTCCTCTACCCTCATTCTCCTTGCCCTCTTGATATCCCTTTGCAATTGTCCTTCTGATAGTGGTGGGAGGAATGTTAAGGTAGTGGGAAATTTGCTCAGATCCCATTTGAGGCTCATGTAACCCAAAGATTCTCCCCCTGGTAAACTGAGACAGATGCTTGGAGGGAATAGGTTTTTTGGCATGACTACAAAGAATAGGAGGCATAGTTTATTGAAAAAAATAATTAGATAAGATGGTTTAGTTTTGGTTGATTTAGAGGGATTTGTTTGGGTGGTGTAGGAAGTGGGGGGTGATGAGGAGGGGTGCGTTGCGATCAATCGTTGAACCGCCGTTATTTTTGTCCCCCGACAATATATAAATTCAAATAATATTATGTATTAATTGTAGAATTAAAATTTTAGTAATCTTAGTAGACAATTTCCAGATTGTTTCAACACATGTGTTGAAACAACGATTTGTTGTATGGTTCATGCAGTTCAAAACGTGCACAAGGCTGAAAAGAAAGTCTTACGTGGCTGAGTGAAGTTGTGTGCCAAGACCTTGCAATAACAGTATAATATTGATGTTGGGAAGATTTTATATTTTATACTATTATTGTATTTACTTATTACAAAAAACACTTGGCACAAAAGTTTGATTACTAATACAAAAACAAGATAGCATGGCAACAACATCAGCAACAAAAAAGGTTACACGCGGACACACCCAGTGCTCCCTGTCCGTCCGGCAGTCCAGGCTCATAGAATGTAAACTTGTGTCCTGGTTGTGCGGTCTTTTGGGGGGTGCTTGTGGACAGGGGTCTATGCGGCCTGGACGCACCAGACGCAACCAAGGACTCAGAAGGTACCGAACGAAGAGAGGTTCTCCAGACACAACCCTATAGGATAGTAGAATAGTGGAAGTACTCAGGTGTAACTGCCTATCATCAGCTACGTCCTAAGTCAACAACTCTACCTTCGAGGACTTTGAATAAGTGAGTGAAAACTGTGGAGAATATCCAAATTGTCCAGAAAGATCCATCCAGTATTACTCATGTTTGCTTATTTGAGTCATTTAGATACCTAAATAGGTATATATTTATTAAAGCTAGTCTAGAAAACAGTAGCACTGCGTAGCTAACAATTTGAAAGCACATGCCCGGAGAACTAAAGTACAAAGGTATGGATAACCCGTAAACTAGCGGTCGGACAGGGTCCGGACAGAGTGCGTTGGATTCCCCTCGGCGAGAGGAATTGAATAGTATAGCTCTTAAAGTGTCCCCATAGATATAGAGGTCAGCAGGGTGAAAAAGGCAGATACCTGAGCGGGCAGATGTCCGCCAGAGTCAGGAAGGGTCTCATTGGAGTCCGCTCGCCCAGGGGAATCGAATGGTATAGGTCTCGAAGGGTCCGCATGGCTATTGAGGTCAGCAGGATGAAACAGGCAGATACCTCAGCGGGCAGATGTCCGCCAGAGTCAGGAAGGGTCTCATGAGAGTCCGCTCCACGAGGGGAATCAAATGGTATAGGCCTCGAAGCGTCCACATGCCTGTAGCACCTAGTAGCCAACAATTTGAAAGTACTTGCCGGGGAACTAAAGTACAAAAGAATGGATAACCCTTCAACCAGTGGTCAGACAGCCTCGGCACAGAGTGAGTTGAATTCCGCTCGGCGAGGGGAATTAAATGGTATAGGTCTCGAAGTGTCTGCATGCCTGTAGCACTCAGTAGCCAACAATATGAAAGTACTTGCCCTGTGAACTCAAGTACAAAGGTTTGGGTAACCCTTCAACCAGCGGTCGGACAGCATCGGGACAGGGTGCGTTGGAATCCGCCGGTCAATGGGAATCGAATGGTATAGGTTTCGAAGCGTCCGCATGGCTCAAGAGGTCAGCAGAATGAAAGGGGAGATATCTCAGGGGGCAGATGTCCGCCAGAGTCGGGAAGGGTCTCATTGGAGTCTACCCAGCGAGGGGAATTGAATGGTATAGGTCTCGCAGCGTCCGTATGACCATAGAGGTCAGCAGGATGAAAAAGGCAGATACCTCAGTGGGCAGATGTCCGCCAGAGTCAGGAAGGGTCTCATGAGAGTCCGCTCCGCGAGGGGAATCGAATGGTATAGGCCTCGAAGCGTCCGCATGCCTGTAGCACCCAGTAGCCAACAATTTGAAAGTACTTGCCCGGGGAACTCAAGTACAAAGGTATGCATAGCCATTCAACCAGCGCTCGGACAGCATCAGGACAGAGTGCGGTGGTATCCGCCGCTCGAGGGGAATCGAATGGTATAGGTTTCGAAGTGCCCAGATGGCTATAGAGGTCAGCAGGATGAAAAAGGCAGATACCTCAGCAGGCAGAGGTCCACCAGAGTCGGGAAGGGTCTCATTGGAGTCCGCTCGGCGAGGGGAATCGAATGGTATAGGTCTCGAAGTGTCTGCATGCCTGTAGCACTCAGTAGTCAACAATTTGAAGGTACTTACCCAGAGAACTAAAGTACAAAAGTATGCATAGCCATTCAGCCAGTGGTCGGACAGCATCGGAACAGGGTGCATTGGATTCCGCCAGTCGAGGGGAATCGGATGGTATCGGTTTCGAAGCGTCCGCATGGCTATAGTGGTCAGCAGGATGAAAAAGGCAGATATCTCAGGGGGCAGATGTCCGCCAGAGTCAGGAAGGGTCTCATTGGAGTCCGCTTGGCGAGGGGAATCGAATGGTATAGGTCTTGTAGCATCTGCATGGCTATCGAAGTCAGTGGGATAAAAAAGGCACATATCTCAAGGGGCAGATATCCGCCAGAGTTGGGAAGGGTCTCATTAGAGTCCGCTCGCCCTGGGGAATCGAATGGTATAGGCCTCGAAGCATCCGCATGCCTGTAGCACCCAGTAGCCAACAATTTGAAAGTACTTGCCCAGGGAACTCAAATACAAAAGTATGGATAACCCTTTAACTATCGGTCGGACAGCTTCAGGACAGAGTGCGTTGGATTCCGCTCGGCTAGGGGAATTGAATGGTAATGGTTTCGAAGTGTCCGCATGGCTATACAGGTCAGCAGGGAGAAAATGGCACATACCTTAGCAGGAAGATATCCGCCAGAGTCAGGAAGAGTCTCATTGGAATCCAGTTGGCGAGGGGAATTGAATGGTATAGGTCCCGAAGTGTCCGCATGCCTGTAGCACTCAGTAGCCAACAATTTGAAGGTACATACCCAGAGAACTAAAGTACAAAAGTATGCATAGCCATTCAGCAAGTGGTCGGATAGCATCGGCACAGGGTGCGTTGGAATCCGCCAGTCAAGAGGAATCGAATGGTATAGGTTTCGGAGCGTCCGCATGGCTATAGAGGTCAGCCAGATGAAAAAGGCACATATCTCAAGGGGCAGATGCACGCCAGAGTTGGGAAGAGTCTCATTGGAGTCCGCTCCGCGAGGGGAATTGAATGGTATAGCTCTCAAAGCGTCCGTATGGATATAGAGGTCAGCAGGAAGAAAAAGGGAGATCCCTCACCAGGCACTGGCCGATGTCCGCTAGAGTCAGGCAGGGCCTCATTGGAATCTGCTAGTGTCAGGAAGGGCCTTATTGGAATCCGCTCGCCAAGGGGAATCGACTGGTATAGATCTCAAAGCATCCGCATCGCTATACCGGTCAGCAGGAAGGAAAAGGCAGATACCTCACCGGGCACCGGCCGATGTAAGCTAGAGTAAGGCAGGGCCAGATTGGAATCCACTAGAGTCAGGAGGGGCCTCATTGGAATTCGCTCGCTTAAGGGTAATGAATAGTGTCAACCTGGATGGAAGAGCATGCCTCTCTCCGAAGGTTGATAATATTCAATACTTCCACTGCTCCGACCACGAAGCCTGATACGAGGTGTGCAAGAACCTAGAAACCTTTTGCGAGTGTTGTTAGCAGTGATCAAATAAGGGGTATGTTTTGGGTCATTACCGGGACAATAGATGGTTAGTCATCCTATGCTTGGAGCCTTTTTCATCTGAACAGCCCTTACCTGGTGATAAAGTAGTCTGTTGTAAGTAGAGGCCATCAGGGGCCGGAAGAGTTCCCCAATGCTGACCCCTATGGGTCACTTACCTTGGTGTTCTTCCAGAGATTAGGGTGTGAAATGGACCATCCAGGTGCACTAGGCGGACAGGATGCGGGTTGTATTGCACCCAACGGACTAGGATGCAACCGTTGTGCTGGGGCGATCTGAGGGCGGCTGGGCGGACAGGATGCTCCAGACGGATTTCCTGCATCCGGATGCAATGCCTATCCGTCCCGAGCAAACCCTTTTTTTGCTGATGTAACCACCTTGAGGAAAAGAGGATTGTGCACTGGCAAAGAATCGAGAATTATGATAATCGTAGCATTCCCCTCCACCACGGACATGTAATACAAATGGTCTATAAAATCCTAAAGGGTAAAGAAAGAGTGGCCGAGATTGGGAACACGTGGGTTGATCGATTTGTCCAAAGCCACCCAGGGATCTGAGTTCACACCAAGGTTGGCAAGAGTCTTGACAAGCAAAGAGCTCTTGCTACTGATATATCCATTCTAAAAGAGCATCTGGAAAGATTTTATCTGTTGAAAAGCCGATACCATGTCCTTCCAGGAAATGTTTGGAATACTAATGAGAAGGGCTTTGCCATGGAATTGGGTGCAGCTGGCACTGTGCTTTGCCGAACTGGAAGACGGAATCCTAAGATAATGCAGGATGGCAAGAGGGGTTGGGCTACAGTCATTGAAGTTATTGCTGGTGATGGGAAAGTATTAGCACCTCTTGTTATTCACTTATCAGCTGTACACCTCATGGGCCACCATTCAAATATCAACTATGAGATCAGTACCGATGCCTTCTTTACCCACTCCAAGGGTAGATACACCTCCTCAGAGATTACGCTGGACTGGTTTGATCAAGTTTTAAACCACGTTCACAACCGGCTATTGGAATTATGGAGCGCCGAATCCTTATTCTTGATGGCCACAGCTCGCATATCAACAACATTCAATTCATTGAGCACACTATCGCCAATAATGTGCATCTTCTCTGCCTTCCTGCTCATACCACTCATATCTTACAACCCTTGGATATTGGATTGTTTTTCCCCTTGGGCAACTATTATAAACAAGAGCTGGAGGACTTTCAACGCAACTATGGGCCCTTTTGGAAGATCAGGAAAGGAGACTTCTATCCAATGCTTTAACGCGTACGGGAAAAGGCTATGATGTCAGAGAATATTGTGTCTGCCTGGCGTGCAAGTGGCATGATCACATTCAACCATCAACGTGTACTTCAAAATCCCAACCTTCAACTCAATTCGACCCCAGTTATTCCTCTGTGAGCGAGATATTCTGGCCTGCGCCACTTGGAAGGAAGAGATAGCAGAGCTAAAGAGGTTGATGAGATCAGAAAAAATGGAGATGAGCTTGGGACCATTGGAGAGGCCACAGTCCTACTTTACCAGGCAATTGACCTTGCTGAGAAAGCACAAACTCAGCCAATTCTCGACCAAGCTACAATTAAACAACTGCAGGCTATACAGCCAAGCAAGCCGGACCGCCGTCAGATCAAATGAGGGATTCTTCTTCATACAAACATTCTTGGTGAGTTGTATAAGAAGTGTGAAAAGGATGATCTCAAAAAGCAGGCTAGAGCTGAAGTCAGAAAAATCAGGAGAGCCAAGGATAAGAGACAAGAGGCGCCAAAGAAAAGGATCAAAGCTGGTAATCAGAAATTAGTTTCCCCTGTTGTGTCCGAGAGTTCTGAGAGTGAATCAACTGCTGAGAAGGATGAACAAGTTGTAAGTATATTTGTTAATATGTTTGGTATTTTGAAAACCTTTGCTCACAATGAATAGTTACCAAATCCCCAATGCCCAACTTCAAGCTCTAGCCGCAGCCGTCCCTACAGGTCTACCAGGCGTTCAATCAATTATTCCATGAGTGGTGGAGTGGGCACATCAGCATTAGCAAAGACTTAGAGTATTGTCATGTACTATCACTCTGCTTGATTTTAAAAGCATCTCGTTTCTAAAAAATCTCCTCTTTTGTAATTAACATTGCCAACTCTCATTCTATCGCCATGAGAAATTGCAAAGGGCTAAGTTAAAATGTGGTTGTAGAATCTGAATTTGTAGTTGAGTGCATAAATTTGCATGCGTGAACCATTACTGGGGGGTGACCCATTACTGGGTCAAATACGTTATGTCACCAAGTCACTTTGTAGACACTTGTACCAACTCATGTCTACCGGTAGTATACTAAATATACTGGTCTATCCTCAATCAGGTTACCACTTGGTATACCATACGGGCTTGAGTCTAGTCCGCTGTAGCTACCTATCTGTAGGGTCGTTACATTACCATTTGTGACAATTCCACTGGTGATAGTACATAAGCCTGACTAATCTCATGACTTATTTCTTCCAAGAATGCATGCCCAATTACCACACTCCCCCAGTTCTGACCACGATATTTCAAATCCGGTTCTTGGAATATTTAGCTTGTGGGGAATAATTCAGTTGGGCATGAGTGATTGTTGATGATGGCACTAGGAATGATCCCTAGTGGGCTAAACCCTATCCCTGTAGTGTTGATAGTGCTGAATTTCCCTACATCACGCTAAAATGCAAACTAAAAAGCTAGGTTCCCACTTTTCTACACATCTCAATACAGGGATATCAAAGCATTTCAGGCCCGGGTCAAGTTATGATACAGATCTTTTTCCATCCACCGGAGCACTAAACCTGATATGAGAGCAATATTAGCCGTAGTTATAAGGTAATGCACCTGTTGAGATTTACTAACCAACATCCCGAGTCATGTGATAGCTTTACACAGCTATGAGATTGAATCCACCAATCAGAGAAATACGCTAATCTTGCTAGTGCCTCCATAGCACGATCAACACTGCAGGGGATAAGCGGTGAGCTGAACCAAGAGTTTTCATGAACGCTTATTGGGTATTCGGAAAGAGCCCTACTGAATGCAAGAACGAGAGAGAGAGAGAATAAAGGTCAAAAAAGAGTTCTGTTAAGATTAGTTACATTCTTGAGAAAAGACAAACCGTATGACTAAGCTTTACCGAACAACCCATGATATTTAACATTTTCCATGGATGTCTCTGAAAGGGGTGGTTGGTTGCTAAGGCTTGGCGGACAAAGGGGGTGGGAGTATGTCTACTGTAAGAACCTGAATAACTGAACATCGCGGTAGGATGTTGGACTTCTGAGGCTTAGGAGGGTCAGTTTTCGCAGTGCTTTCATCCCCCTATCCAAGGGAGGGAACTTCGGACGTCTTAGTGCCAACTTCAATTATTTAAGTTCTTACGGTATGTAAGGCGATCATCTTTCATTTCGCTAACGTTTTCTTCCCACCACGCAACTAGGGGGCAACAGTTTGGACAGTCAACGGAAGGAAGGGAACCTTGGATAGTGGACATTGCGAGAAGGATCAACTGGAAAAAAAACCGGGTTACGTGGGCTTTCTTTTGGCTTAGATTTTTCTTTTCTTTTCTCTGGGTTGGCCTTGGGTCAGTTAGAGTCTTGCAAATAGCTTGGGGGGTTGGGTTGGTTGCGAATAATACCAATTTATAAAAGAAAGAATACAAAAATGATACAAAATATGTGAGTGATCCTCTATGACTAGCAGAAACCGGGAGAATAGGGGAACCTTGTCCGGCTAATTAAGTAGCGCCACTTGATGTTTAACTGCACATATGGCTATCCCCTCTTGCCACCTGTACCATATCAGATCCCCTATACCGAGCAAGTTTTCATCACGTACCGTATTTGAGCCCCTAATTTTCTAATGCCATGAACAACAACAGCATCCCTCTCAGCACCTCACAGTTCAACCCCCCACAGCACGTCACACAGAGACCGGCAAAAACCTTCTGGCCTAGTAAAACAAAGTTGCTTACCATGGCTTTGTCTCCCTCCCCCTTTTGCCTTCCCTCCACTCAAGCCCATACGGCCACCCACTCTGCATCCTCAGGATCGTGGCAAGTACAGCTTGTTGTTTTATTGTATGATCCTCCTTGTAAATAGTGATTACAGAATCGTTACCAAATCCGCATTTGGATGATTCGTAATAGATAGAAGGGATACACGGGGTAGCATCTTCGGATATGGGATTTTGATTTTTTTCCCTTTTCCCGACACCCCCAATTTTCCCCATTTGGATCGCCAGCTATTCAAAATTGTGGGGAGTCATCCCACTTTCGCCCGGCCGACCCAAAAGAACACCGGTCTCTAACTGGGAAAGCTAAGTACTGGTCACCCCCCAGCGGAAAGTCGTCCCTTATCAAACCCAGGATCGGAAGCGAGATCCTGAACGTTCCATGGGGTCCTTTCTGCATTTTACGGGGAACAGGTGCTCATGGTGGTACTGTACTCGTATGTGGGGTTTTTGTGGCGAAGTCAGATACAGATCTTTTGCCATTGCTGTCGGTAGTGGCACTGAGAACACTAAGGGGGCAAGGCATTTCTAGCAATTACTCGGATCGATTGTGAGATTGACCCACTCGAATAGATACTCCTTGTCTGATTCCGCCCTTGGTATAAGTAGTGTCGCACTCCCCAAGAATTGAGGAGGGCGGGGACTACCAAGGACGTACTAAAGAGAACCTCCCCGGTCCCTCAGTTGTTATGAGGTGTCGATTGCTGAAAATAGAGATAGGGTAAGAGGGAACGAAAATGAAGACGAGGAGGATAGATCGCTCTGAATTATAATATTCCAATCTTTCTTACATATCCTTCCTATCTATTGCGGAGCGGGGGATTTATATGGAAAATAAAATCACCTTCCAGTCTCAAAGTTCCAGCCTCTAAGGGAGTGAGGGAAATAACCCAAACTTGCTTGATCTCAGGAATCCATCCGGGATACTAAAACACCAGCGGAATTCCAATTGCCGTTCCTCCGGTATTCCCATCTCTTTTCTACTCTGCTCACCGATCATTGCCGGCCATCTATGCGTATCCTCATATATTGAATACAAACTAGGTGTGCCAAGCCCTCCGCTCTGATTCGTAATGAGTGGCAAAGGGAACTAGTTGCAAATGATCAGTAAGATAGGAAAGGTACGAAAGAAGTAGACTTCAGCGAGGAGTGATCGCCGGTGATTTTTCACGGACAGACTGATAAGCTGGCAGAAAGGGTATGCGGTACCATGCTCAGGTGTCGTACCCGCACCGGTAGTGGGGCCTAATCGAATCTTGCCAGCCACAAACCGCGGAGCTTTCCACACTCGTCGCTCCCCACAACGAGAAGGCAAATGAACCCCGTACCAGCCCACACAAAAACCCCAGGACAAAAAGAACCACCTACGACTCACTTACCGAGTAATGAGTCAAGCCAAACTCAGGCTTCTACCGCTCCTGAGGGAAGAATTGTTACTTTCTCCCAGAATTAAATTTCCACGAGTATCAATGGCCCCAGCCAACACTCGCTCTCCATCCCCGGCAAACAAGCCCGATCAGAAACGCAGGTGATTGATCTCAACCACTTTCACTCCCAGCGCACCCTCCCCTTCCCCAACCAACGCTTCAGATAAATAAGTACAATGACAACTCTCACAGCTCCCACTACTACGCGCACCCTCTCGCCCGAAGAAGTTCCCGGACGCAAGCTCCTTAGCGGCGCTGCGCAGTTAATCGATGGAGATAAACCCCAGAATGACCTTCTTTCTAGTTTCACTCTTCACCGCTGGCTGGGTCCGTGACAACCACCTCGGTACCTGAAGCGTGGACATCGACGTGGGAATAAACAATATCAGCGGGTCGGATTTCGCCACCAGCTCTCCAAGTACATCGGCGCCAACATGGAGAAATGCTGCTTGGAACCGCGCAGTGTGAACAAGATCGAGAACAATCCTGAGATGCCTAATCATCTAAAGACAGCTAATAGTACGAATATTCTAGGGTTGGATATCGACTTTGTCAATCTGAGGAGTGAGACGTTTTCTGAAGAGAGTCGGATTCCGCATATGGTATGTTCCACCTTATCTTGGGATTTTACATTGGGGGTATTCACCGTGGCCTTGGGAATTCAGAACCCGAGGGAACAAACGCCCTCCGCGGTGACTAAACTATCAATACCCTGCTGAACAACCTGCCCACGGAACCACTAGAGGACTTCGCAGACCTCGGCCTGCAGGACATTGCCACCCGCACAATCGGCACCCCATTACCCCCCGAAGGAAACTTTAGCCGACGACCCCTTCGCGTCCTCTCTGCTTAATCCGCTCTGTTTCAGACCTCGACTCCACCATGATTCTCTAAGCCAAGGCCTCGATGAAACTCTCGGAAATCAAGGCACTCAACCCCTCCTCCCTGCAGTCACAGGTTATCACTCACACCAACTAACTCGCCCCCCCCCCCCCGGTTCGGCCCGCCCTCAAAACCGGAATCTCCCACGATCCCGTTGGCAGTGAGATCAAAAGAATGCTCAAAAAGTTCGATCCCCGTGCCGCCATGAGCCTAATCCACGAACCAGACCTCCAACGAGGTATTCTCCCCCCCGGAACCCGAGACGCCTCCACCTTCTCTGTGCAAGATATGTAGCCCGCGGCGGATATTTTGCAGATACCTGTATGTATAAACCCGAATACACGAGAGAAATTGATGCGGATTGCCAGGCTGGGCGCGCGGAGAGTATGTAGATCGATGCAAGGTACATGGGCGTCACTCATTATTGCCCACCGGCAGCCGAGATTAGCCAAACCTTTAGATCAGCAGCACCTAAGAACTCGTTTCAGTCAGATTTGTCTCCTGACAGAACCGCCCCAATATCCCGCCGACAGTGAACACAATTGCGATCTCTTTATCGGCCCAGGAGCTCGAGCTGCGACCAAAAAAAGCCACTTAAAACAACAAAATTAGCTATTCAGTCGATGCCAAAGGCCAGCGCATGGTGTTCCCGTGCTCCACTGTTCAACCCCGATCCGAACGGGAGTGGCTTGATGCTTCCGGATCCTCCCACGATGCTCAACGGGAGCATGGCACCCCAGCAAATGAGGGTTTCACACGATGCCGAGACTCCAACACTTGAGCCGAATTTGGATAGGATCGCCGCTATCCCTGACCTTCCTGCAGGAAACGGTTCTAGTCAGCCGTTCCCCATACGCAATTTCATGTTACCTCTGCAGCTCCTGCAGCAGCGGGATGCCATGCGGTTTCTGCGCCATCGCAATCGGGTGGAAGCGGTTCAAGCCAATCTCTGCCTCCTGTCAGAAGAGTCAAGCAGAGTGGCTTGAGCTATAAGAAGACAAATCCGGGGCAGGGGTCTGCCGAAATTGCCAGCCTTATTGTTGTCTCCCCACCTCCAATTTTCCCACCCCCAATTTTTTCCGCTATTTCTAATTGCTATTTAGGCAGCGGTTTTGTACGGACAAAACGACATCATGAGGTTAGAGGGAAATTACAACCTCCGCGGCGCCTTGGGTAAGCAATTATAATGCCTGTCAATTTGGTTGTTACTAATATTCAGCTGCAGGACGGATTGTGTACCAGCCCAAACGGATCAAAAAAATCACACCCAAGCCGTTCACTTAGGGAAATGGATATACGTCACTGCGTTGAGGGTGCTTATCATCAATTATCCAAGTACGGACATGGGCATACTAGCCCCCTTACTAGAGCCCGGCTCACACCATCCCGATGTCGGCAAGACATTCGTTAGATAACAAGGATTATCCTCCGGAGAGGGAAGTAAAATCTATGCTAACAGGTTGTGGTGGCAGTTCTATTGTAGTGGACTGGCTGTGCGGCCAGACCCCTTTTGCTTTTTTTTGGGTGATGTAGGGTGGGTAGAACACCTCCGTTACGTACTTTTACTTCGACTCTGCGGCGCGAAAGGAGCAGAGTGCGACCGATATGCTGGGTTCTCTACTAAAGCAGGTGATCAACGGAGTGGGAAAGGTTCCGGAGGAAGTGTGGCGAGCACTGGTGTTGCGGGGGCGGGAGAAGATCGTTAGTGGGCGCGGGCCGCAGCTCAGTGGTACCTTGTATAGTGAGGATGTTGCATCTAATCATGTCCTTACAACTGACCTTTATGATTATAGACGCCCTGGATGAATTTACGGTTTTGCGGCGATTTAGGCTTTTTGACTCGTTGAAAGAAACTATTGAGAAGCCCCCCTGGCGCACGAATCTTGCTGACCGGAAGGCCCCATACTCGAGCCGAGATTTAAACACGCCTTGCTGGACTGGTGACAAGTATATCTTTTGACCCTACCAGAGACGACGGGGCACAATTTCTTTGTGCCAGAACAAGCGATAACGGAACACCGGATGCCCTGGATGCGAGTCTAGAGGCAGATTTTCTGGAGAAGATTCCCGAAGTTATATCGGAAATGTGGGTAGTGCCCATCATGCCAAGAAATCCTATCCCAGATTATGAGCTAATAGATATATATAGGTTTCTCCTCACTTCCTTAAATACCGAATCAATCTTCCAAGAATCGAGTATCATATGTCCGAGGGTACAGGAGCTGAATGTTTACCGTGTTAATTTGGATAAGGTTTCCCTGCTCAACAGCCTATATCGCGCATCCTTCGGGATTAACGGAATTGTAGTGTATTTAAAGGTGGAAGGTTGTGATATGAACAAGAGAGCCAGCATGGGCAATACACCTCTCGCATGGGCTGGAGGAAATGGGCACGATGGAGTGGTGAAACTGCTACTCGGCAGGCATGATATCGACCCTAGTTAACCCGGTGAGGCCGGCCAAACACCACTATTGCGGGCTGCTCACAACGGTCATGAGGGAGCTGTGAAAATGCTACTTGGACGAGATGACGTCAACCCCAACGAGCCAAATAGGTACGGCCAAACACCACTCTGGCTTGCTGTCTACAATAAACACGAGGGAGTCGTAAAAGCGTTGCTCGGACGGGACGACATCAACCCCAACAAGCCAGATGAATACGGCCATACACCACTCTTGCCGGCTGCCAGCAATGGGCACGAAGGAGCTGTGAAAGCGTTACTCGGGTGGGATGACGTCGACCCCGACAAGCCAAACGAGGATGGCCAAACACCACCCTGGTGGGCTGCCCGCTGTGGGCACGAGGAAGTTGTGAAAACGCTGCTCGGACGGGACGACATCAACCCCAACAAACCTGATGAGGACGGCAAATCACCTCTTCTTTGGGCTGCCTACGATGGGCATGAGGCAGTGGTGAGATTACCACTCGGCCGGGGTGAGATTGATCCCAACATGCCGGATCGCTAGGGCCGAACACCCCTGTTGTGGGCTACTGATAATGGTCACACGGGAGTGATATCTCTACTACAGCCCCCAACATCTGCCACCCACAGCCCGGCCTAGGCCTGAGGAGACATTGCCCTCCTTACAGCATTCAGCACCATTCTAATAACCCGTGTGCCATTTTCACAAGTACAGCACCAGCCACAAGCGTGTTTATCGCCCCTACCGCCTCCCTCCTCTCACCCCCGCCTAACCTTCTCCTACACCCAAGGCTACCTTGTTATAGTTACCGTCTTGCACTTCCTCCCCCCGTCAGCCGCCACAGAAACGCTACTTAAAAGTTACCACAGCCAAGACGAGCATCTCGTCCCCAACCACTACCTTCTCTCTCAGGATGACTTTTGGTACCGCCACCATACCGCCTCAGGAACAAATATTCGTTGCTGCGTTGAGGGCTTCTGCCAAGGGCTTAATACTGTGGATAAGGAGGCATCAACAGTATGACTCACCCATTTTACTTTGCGGGAGTATCTTTCGGCCCATCATGATATTCCTGTTACCCCTCATGCAGCAATCGCAGAGATATGATTGGCATATCTAAATTCACAACAGGTCAAGGCCCTTTCAGCCAATCTCTCTTCTAACATCCCTGACGCATCCTTTCTAGATCCCCTCGCGAAAGGGCTGTGGAGTCAAGACTCTCGCACTTTACGCAACTCACTCGACTCTTCCACATTTGAGTGCTGCCGATTACTGCATACGCCAGATTCACCAATTGAGGAACCGCCGAGACTCTGGACCTTTGCGAAAAAATGAAACTTCGACTAGAGCATCTTTGTTACGGGAGTGGGAAGGAGCGTTCAGCCGACATGCAGATGGAATTGACGGAGCGGATCTGGGAGAATATTCAACACTAGATTTCACCCGTTATGATTTTCCCTTTGTTATTTATTATGGGAGTGTACGGAGAAACAAGAGCATGCGGGAAACATAGAGATAGGTGTGGTGATCCATAGAGGGATCAGAATGTGGTATTTGTGTTTTACTTATACACCTGTCTCTACCGGTAGTTTGGTTTTAGTTGGGTAGACATTATGAGTGAGAGCCAGCTAATACCAAGTTAAAGGCGGAAAACCCTACGTTCCATATCATTTCTCCAAAAGTGTCTTAAGTTCCAGGAATATTCTCTGAGTCTGTCGGGTACTTCTATGGGACCCTCATGTCCTCTCTTTGACACACCAGATGATGATGGCCATGGGGGGATGAGAACCCTACTACGACCTCCAACATCGGCCATCTGCAGCACGGTCTAAGCGCGGGGGTAGGTTGTCCTCCTTACCGCCTCCGATTACATTAATGTTACTGACAACCTGTATGCCACTTCCACCATGACCGCAACAACCCCTCAAATGCGTTTGCCGCTGCCACTGCCTCCCCCCTCTGACCCCCCACCCCACCCCAACCCTCTCCCGCAGCTTAAAACACTGCTTTGAAGTAATTGTCGTCTCGCTTCTCCTCCGAGACCCAGCCTACCGTAGAAACATAGCTTAAATTTATTTTTCAGTGAAAGGAAGTCATAGGCAATGGGGATGCACAAAGCCGCCACCACGTACCCATTGTGCCCTCTACCCATATTCCCCCAGGAATCGAGCCCGGGATTTACAAGCCCCGGTTTAAAATTTATTCATACTCGCACGCTTCAGCCGAGTTTAGTGCGAATGGAGGGCCACTTCTACTGTATTGAGAGATAAGCTAGTGTGGTTTTGAAATATCCATCCTGCTAATACTCTTATTATTGTTTTTGGTTGTTCCTCATTTGCTTGTTCAAAAAATAGTCTATTGTTTCTCCATTTCTCCCTGACGGGGTGTGGATGTGAGGGGCGATAAGGGGGGGAGAGAGCAAAGCTTGGCATGGCGATTTTACCAAGCGATGTTTGAACTCCATGGGCTGTGCCACACTAGGGTCGAGATACTTGTACCCGTAGTGGCACCGTATCTCAACAGCCACACTATCCCCCCCCGCACCAGTACTATTCCTTGACAGGACCTGTCGCCCTTCACAAGGAGGCTTCCACCCCGCAGTTAACCCACTTTTCTTTCCGCGAGCACCTCCGCTCTCGTCCGGAGCTCATTACTACAGCTCACTCGACAGTTGTAGGAACCTGCTTAGTCACCTAAATTCGCAGCAGGTCAAAGGTCTCTCGACTACCCCCTCCCCCAACCCCCAACGCGACCATTTCTCCTTTTTTAACACATACAGTCTCCCGAGTATTTCCCCCGTATTGAGGAATCCACGAAAAACCGGACCTCTCGGATTGTGCGAGGTTGCTCGCTCTGGAGATATTTGACGACAACAACCTCTTATCCACTAAAATCACCCCAAGGGCACAGGAGGCGTATGTTTACCGTATAGATTTCGATAAGGTTTCCCTGCTCAACGGCCTATACCGCACATCCGTCTTTGGGATTGATGGAATTGACGGGATTGTAGCGTGTTTGGTTGGGGTGAAGGGTCGTGATATGAACAAGAGAGCCAGCATGGGCGATACACCTCTCGGATGGGCTGCGGGGAATGGGCACGATGGAGTGGTGAAACTACTACTCGGCAGGCACGATATTGACCCCGACAAGCCAAACGAGTATGGCCGAACACCACTCTGGTGGGCTGCCCGCAATGGGCACGAGGGAATTGTGAAAATGCTACTCGAGCGAGATGACGTCAACCCCAACGAGCCAGATAGATACGGCCAAATACCACTCTTGCTTGCTGCCTGCAATGGGCACGAGGGGGTTGTGAAAGCGTTACTCGGACGGGACGACATTAACCCCGACGAACCAGATAGATACGACCGAACACCACTCTGGTTTGCTGCCTACAATGGGAACGGGGGAGTTGTGAAAATGTTACTCGGACGGGATGATATAAACCCCGACAAGTCAAACGAAGATGGCCAAACACCACTATGGTGGGCTGCCCGCCATGGGCACGAGGAAGTTGTAAAAATGTTACTCGGACGGGATGACATCAACCCCGACAAGCCAAACGGGGATGGCCAAACACCACTCTGGTGGGCTGCCTGCTGTGGGCACGAGGGAGTTGTGAAAATGCTGCTCGCACGGGACGACATCAACCCCAACAAACCTGATGAGGGCGGCAAATCACCTCTTCTGCGGGCTGCCCACTATGGGCGTGAGGCAGTGGTGAGATTACTACTCGGTCGGGGTGACATCGATGTCGACATGCCGGATCGCCAGGGCCGAACACCCCTGATGTGGGCTACTGATAATGGCCACGCGGGAGTGATATCTCTACTACTGCCCCCAACATCTGCCACCCACAGCCCGGCTTAAGCCCGAGGAGACATCGCCCTCCTTATAGCACCGAACACCATTCCAATAACCCGTGTGCCATTTTTGCAAGGACCCCACCAGCTACAAGCGTGTTTATCGCCCCCACCGCCTCCCTCCTCCCACCCCCGCCTAACCTTCTCCTACAAATTAAGGCTACCTTCTTATAATTGCCGCCTTACACTTCCTCCCGAGTCAGCTGCCACATAAACACTGCTTAAAATTTCTTCCACCTATGAAGCAAATCATACCCAATGGGGGTGCACGCATCTGTCACATACCCGCCCAATCCCCCTTTCGGATTCTTCTTATGGAGTCAGGTCAGGATTTGTCAGCCTCCCTTTCAAATCTAGGATTTAACGTGAGTGGAGGGGTACTCGAGTACTGGTATCTCTACTGCACAAAAATAAGCCGGTGTAGCCTGAAATTTCCATAATATTTACTTTTATTGTCGCTTATTTTTTCTACAATTTATCGTTTCCCCTTCCGTTCTCCCTAAAGCGTAGATTCGATAAGTGTTTAGAGTTCAGAGTTAAGGGGAGGGGAGATATACATGCATTGAGGAAAATGGATATGTATGGTGATCCCTGGGGGGACAAGGATGATTTCATTATATTTCATATATACACCTACCGGTACCTTTACCCCCAGTTCAGAGAGTGATAGACATTAGGGAACTAAGTCGCGGGCTATCCACACCCCCTACCACCCGGTACCGTATTTGGCCATGCGCAACATTATTCACCTAGCTATGATACTAGTTGTATATGAGCGGAAACGCCGGGCATTGCGCTACACACTTAACACTAAGAGAAGAAGAGATCATGACAATAGTTTTTGAGCCCTGCCCATAAAAGCAACCTTCGTGATGCATTCTAGAGGCCAGGTTGAGTGCCGAGAATCAGAGAAAGTGTATCGGAATAGGCTTGCTATTGCTCTTAGGAATCGCACGCCAGGCAGATTATGGGCACTTAAGAAGGTTTGGCTGTGCAGCAGAGTTTATAGCAAAGGTCGCTGATGGTGGAGTCTAAAAAGTGCAGACAGCCCTCCAATTCCGATTTCAAGCTCAGGCCTGGAGGGCCAACGTCCGCACAAAAGTGCGTGACGGCTAGTTAACCGAGTACGGTAAGGTACCGTAGTGTGGTGACTACCCGTTGTGAACATGGTTTGATGAAGACCCAATATCTGGGACGATAAACTTGCATCATCCCCATTTTATTTCTTACTTCCGTGATAACGAAAGAACAAAAGAATTCTACGCAATCATGATGACCCCCTTACAAAATAATTCTAGAGTGGACTCCGGCTCTTGATGTGGTCCATTTAGGGGGAAGCATTGCCAAAGCTCTGAACCTTTCAGAAAACAAGGAAAGTATAACTGGACTATGCTGAGCAGGTTCAAGCAATCTCCTGCGTGGGGCGCCGCCGCTCTGAAGTAATGTAAAGGAACAAAGGTAGGGGGCGATCGAGGCTTAGCATAGCTATTAGTCGAGTATACCTTCAGGAGCACAGCACGAGAGATCCACTTTGCAGTCTCAGTTAGCAAAATCCAGAGCGGGTAAACTACCAGATAGACAGGCACTTTATTAAGCCATGGCTATAATGGAGACCAATCCCCATCATAGCTTAGTTAACAACTAGCTTTTATACCTCTTTGTAGAAGTGACAGATATAGCTGCACAGCATATTTTTCCCACTACACCTAAACAAGCGCCGCGTCCGCGCTTCAGAGAGGAGAGGGGGGGGGGGAAACCGCATGTTGTAGAAAAAATAAATGACCAACCAAAAGAAAAAAAGAAAATGTGAATTAAATGGGATGATGCGAATTTCAAACCACACTAATTTATTTCAATACAGGGGAAACAGCCCTCCGCTAACGCTAAACTCTAGATTTTAAACAGGAGCTCACGAATCCTAATTTGAATATAAGAAAAACCCGCATAGAAGGTAGACGGGATGTGATAGATATCTGCATTCCCATTGTGTATGATTTCCTCCCACCGGGGAAAGGACTTAAGCTATGCTTCAGTGGTAGGCTTACGCGGGAAGGAAAGGTAAGACAGCAATTCTCACAAGGTAGTATTTTGAGCTGCAAGGTAAAGCTAGGTGGAGTGAGAGGGGAGAGCACGGCAGCCACAAACGCATTCATGGAGCTAACGCGTCCCCGGCGGGGGCAGCATGGAGGTTACCGGTATGGTGTTCGGAGGCAGTATGGAGGACGACGCTCTCAGCGGCCTAGGCGTGACTGTGGGTGGGAGATGTTGGAGGCTTCAGGAGAGCCACCACTCCCAGGTGGCGAAGCGGACCAGCCGCCCAGAGTGGTGTTTAGCCGTCGTTAGTTGGCGTATCGGGGTTGACGTCGGGCCGTGCGAGCAGTATTTTCACTACCCGTTATAAGCAGCACAACAGAGTGGCGTTTGATCATCATTATCTGGTTTGTGGGGGTTGACGTCGTCCCGTCCCAGCAGTATCTTCACCACTTCCTCGTGCCCATTCTCAGAAGCACAATGGAGCGGCGTCTGGCCCCACTTATCAGATTTGTTGGGGTCGATGTCATCCCATCCAAGCAGCATTTCGACCACTCCCTCATACCCAAAGCGAGCAGCCTGCCAGAGTGGTGTTTGGCCGTCCTCATCTGGTTCGTTGGGGTTGGCGCCCTGTGCAAGTAGTATCTTCACCACTTCCTTGTGGCCATAGATGGCAGCACACCAGAGTGGGGTCCGGCCCCCTGCATCCAGCTCGTTGGGGTCGACGTCGTCCCGTCTGAGCAGAATCTCTACAACCCCCTCGTGCCCGTTGCAGGCAGCCCACCCAAGTGGGGTTCGGCCGTCCTCGTCCGGCTCGTCGGGATAGACGTCGTCTCGTCTAAGTAATATCTCCACGACCCCCACGTGCCCATTCTCAGCAGCACGACTGAGCGGTGTTTGACCCCAATAATTTGACCTGTTGGGGTTGACGTCATCTCGTCCGAGTAGCATTTTCACCACTGCCTCGTGCCCATTCCCAGCAGCCCAAGCGAGAGGTGTATCACCCATGCTGTCTTTTTGGTTGATGCCGCAACCTTTTACCTCTACCAAACGCGCCACAACCTCATTAATTAAAAAGATAGATCCGCGGTGTAGACTTGGATGCTTGCCGGAGTGGGTGTGATAAACGCTTGGTTTCTGTGCTTTCAAGGGGTTTTTGGTGAATATGCGGTTATTGCAGTTATCAGATGACTTTCGCGCAATCTGAAAGATCCCGTTTTGCGTGGATTCCCTAGTCCAGAAAAGAAGATTCGAGAAGCTGTGTGTGGTTAGAGGTCGAGAGGGAGGGTGCGTTGGAAATTGAGAAAAGGTGCGCGTTTGGAGATTGGGAGCGGCAGCGGAGCATTGAGAGCGGAGGTGCCGTACTCCTAGGATTCCATATGTTGGAATTTTGTCCCCTTATGCTTGATATCGTTTAACCTTATTGCTTCCTGTTAGTCCTTTCTTGAAACGCTCTACTGCATCTCCCTTCGTCTCATACCAAAAAACTTTATCTCCTTGCTTCTAATTGTTTCTTCCTTGTTTCAGTCAAAGAAAATTTTCTTCCTCCGTGTGGATGGAGACCGAGTTCTCACCCACACAGGTATGGCATTCAGGAAAGCAGATCCTATGATAAAGGACCTGATAGTCTAGTTAGAAAATGCTATGTGAATTTGAACGTCTATCATATGCCCAAGTGAACTGCCCAATTCTAATTCATCTCTCTACCGCTTACTCTACATTTTCTACTCGCTTTACTCGGCCTGAATTGTAACAGGTTATGAGCCCGGATTGACGCTCCTCAATCCTATATCACGAATCCATTAAAAAGAAACCTCTTCCAACTTGAATATCTTTATTTTCTCTTGTCTTGCTCTGGAGTCAGAAAGGGAAGATGTTTCAG
>Ga0307509_10004376_pt1 | contig 20461 bp, 15 predicted proteins | sample 10_EM_MG_FD_202245 | JGI IMG/M metagenome (GOLD analysis project Ga0307509, IMG submission 202245) | Populus trichocarpa ectomycorrhiza microbial communities from riparian zone in the Pacific Northwest, United States - 10_EM | ecosystem: Host-associated > Plants > Roots > Unclassified | place... | reverse complement strand
AACTTCCGGTAGGTACCTACCGTCCTGAGTAAGGACGGGCGTCACCTCTAGGTTACCTACCGTCCTGCATAATGACGGGCGTCACCTCTAGGTTACCTACCGTCCTGCATAATGACGGGCGTCACCTGTAGGTTACCTACCGTCCTGCATAATGACGGGCGTCCCTTGTAGGTCAAGGAAGTGGAATGAGGCCACGGTGCTCAGAACCAGGATCGGATATCACTGGAAGCATTGGTTGATTGATAGCTAAATTTGATACATAATAGTAGAGCCTAAGCTTCTCTTCATTAGAATAAAAATGTTTCACATCTTGATAACACTTACCTAATGCTCATGAAATTCGAACATGAAACATAAACTAAGACACCTATAGGGCCCGGCCGTCCGTCCCGGGCATAGGTCAGGACGGACTGCAATTGGGCGTCCGTCCCGTCCGAAGGTCCCAAACTTGGCGTCCGTCCCGTCCTAGGCTAAAGACGGACGGACTGGACGCTTGGGAACACTGCCGTCGTCCTCGGTGATGACCGCCGTCCCTAGATTTTGCTGATGGGGACGGGACATTTTCCGCTGTCCCGTCCGGTACTGGGGTCTTGGCACTCCGTCCTCCGGGCCCTGTCGGGCCCCTTGACGGTTAGGAACACTGTCTAGGGGTCTTTGTCAAAAGGTGATGTTGTTTACCGAGTGTTTATCAAACTAGTTGACATACTTTGCTTTGCTGATGGATTCCCTGGTGTATATCTAGGCTCGGTATTGTATCTTCGGATACTGGTTTGATAACAGTAGTGTGTCTACGTGACTAAGTTAGAGAGCGGGCTGAGGGCGAGTGGCGCATCACAGTACTTTCCACGCACACGGGGCCCACCCGCAATAAAAATGATGCGAGAAATAGTGGCTTATCTCGAAATCACTGATGGATAAGCGGCAGAGAGAGCCTTGGTTACCCGGTAGTCGTTGGTTGTGGATACAGGATGCGCGCCCTACTTTACAGTACCTTACTCGAGGAATCACCCAATGCCGTATCAGTTTAACTACTGCAGATACCCCTCCTGACAAATAAAAGCGAGAAAATTCGTGGATTTCTGCATTTGATGATCCATAGCTCATGGTCCTCGAGTACATTTTTGGAAGGGCAACTGACCGGGGATTTTGATAGGCCAACCCTGGTATCTAGTGCTGCTTGCATGACTGCCCGAAATTTCTGCAGCTCGCTGGGAGAGGTGCTCTCGGTCTCAGCGAATGAATTACTCGTACTGTATTGGTCATTCCCACTGTGCCTTTTTTCTTTTGCGGCGATTCTGATACTAGTATAGCAATTTATGGCGGCTGTACTTGTACTGGGTACGTGTCAATACGATTAAGGTAGTTGACATATGCGCTCGTACTCGGGTAGATTAAAGGTGGCATGGATGGCAGATTCACATAGCCGAAAGCGATAGCGGACTGGTATTAGAATAATAGATACAGGTACTGGAGTAGAGAGGCTTGTGCTTTTGCCTCCTCGGCGCTGTGCTCGGGTACTACCGATAGTAGTCGATCCATGCTTCAGCTTCTGAACACCAAAGCCCTCAGCAGTCCAGAGCCTGGTCCATGCTCAGCCAACCCCTGGAACAGAAACCCTAACCCACCCATACTCCAATGATATGGAGCCAATTGCGATTATCCCCTCGGCGATAATGCAGTCGCGTAGGCTCATACTTACTAGCCTAACCATTCATCGATACCCACAAGGTACAGTGACATCCCGAAATCGAAGAGCATGGGCCAATCTCCCACCTCTATGGGTAGAAAAGACCACATTTTTGCATTTATGATGGAGGTTTTTGTATTTGTTTTCAAAAAAAAAAACCAGGGTACGGATGGCCATGCCAGATATGATTTAGACTATTCATTTGAGGACACAAAGCCAACCAACAAGCAAAAATAAAGGAAAAATCCAAAGAACATAGCATTCAAGCGGAATATCCCACCAATATCGCGAATTGACCCTCCCAGAAGCATGCTGCCCCACAAACAATGCAATTCCGCTAAAAAACTGGTCCTTTCGAGTGAAATCTCGTGATTAACCCTCGCTTAATTACCTTGGGATTGACGAGGCAACCTAATCCGATGTTTGTTCAATACATGAGCAGGAAGGTTGTCCTTTCTTTTAATTCCCTTATCCCCAACCCTATCGCAACCCGAAATCGAACAATCCACGCGAATATTGAAATACTTCACTTCATGATGACGATCCAACGCCTACTTAGTCGGAAACACGGATGGCCAGGTGCAACCTGGCTCGCGGCAGAGGTAGGTCCTTCTTGTAGAGTGCGCTCGTGATCCACTACAACATGATTAAGAACCGCGTGAGTTTTAGGGGAGAGGTGGCAGACCTGCTAGTGGCACCATCATTCATGCGCTGGAAATGGTCAGGTGAGACCTGCGGATTTTCGCCGGAGAAGCCAGGAATGTTACTAATCAAAGGTTGAATCGCAGGATGGCTATCATGGTCGACGGGCGTGATTGCTGTGCGGGCAAGGGCGGTAAAGTCCAAGTCCAGCGGACCGTTAACAGAGAAAAAACCATCGTGATCGAGATAAAGTGGTTGATCGCCAAGTCCTGACGGAAGCGGTTTTAGATTTCCAAACTTATCAAATGAGACAAGGTTGAAGTGGTGTAGTGGCGGGAGGGCTCCCGTTTCGCTAATCTGGAGCCTTGCAGGTACAAGGGACCGGCATTTAGCGATCGCACACACTAAAAACGGATAGGCAACGGTGACATTGAAAATGGACAATAAACCGAACACAATGGGGTAAGAGAGTGATGCTTTGAAGCCACACTGTGTATTTTTGTTTGTCGTTGTCACCAGTTCATCATGTCACCGGTTCTTCGTCATTGTCATCTGTTCGTTGTTGCAGCCAGTATAAACCTCACGATGTGTGGAGCAAGTCACGCAATCTGAACCATATACCCTTTTGAAAGCCATGTTGGATCAGAGTAAAATAAATAAGAGCCGTTTAGGAGAACAAATGGTTGTTAATCTGAAAGATATTGAGTTTGTAGAAATGAATAAATCCTGTATAAAGGGTGAGGAAAACAATGTAGTTTGGAGGGTTTTAGTAGGCTAATCATGTCGTCTTCAACTGCTTCTACTGTTACGCGCTCAGAGGCCCTCAGGCCCGCTTCACAGTCAGCATACCACACTACTGAGTCTTTAAACCCCTTTCCAAACTCTCTCCGAAGGGAAATCACACTTTCTTTACAGTCTAAAATTAGATCGCTTCGAACTTTTGCTATGTGGCCCTTTCGGCGAATATCACAGGCTGTTCAACTGCCAGTCAGTACCGTATTTTCCATCTGTGCCCAGCCAAATACCCCCCCAGAGCACCATACTGGGAGACCACCTTGCCTTAGCTCTCAGGATAAGATCCAGTTAATAGCTCATGCTATAGCCTCCCAGGAGAATCGCCGAAAGCCACTCTCTATCATTGCCGAGGAGCTTGGCATAAAGGTTAATGAACGTACACTGCGTCGCTTTTTTACCAGCAAAAACTACCACCGTCGAATAGCACGAGCTAAGCCTTTCCTATCAGTAAAAAATAAAACCGCCCGCCTCCACTTCGCCGATACCTATCATGATTGGACAGTTCCTGACTGGTCCAAGGTTATCTGGACCGATGAGTGTGCATTTAATGTAGGTGGATTCTCTGGGAATACCTGGGTTATACGCACTCCAGCCGAAGAGTTTGCAGAGGATTGCCTGGTACCAAAATTTCGAAAATTACAAACCATTATGGTGTGGGGGTGCATTACTGGAAACCGGAAGGGGCCTTTAGTGATATGGAATAAGGCTGAATGGGGCAAGACAATCAACAGCTCTAACTACTGTGAGTATATTGTTATTCCACACTTACACCCATTCTGGCTTCGGCTATGCGAAGAGCGAGACGATTACGTTTACCTTCAGCAAGACAACGCTTCACCACATAAAGCAAAATACACTACTACCGTCCTAAAAAATCTCAATATGCTAGGTTACTTCTTTACCTGGCCTCCTACCTCTCGAGACTTAAACCCAATCGAACAGGTCTGGCGGATCATGAAAGACAGAATTCACAGACGCTCACCTCGCCCAACTACCAATCAGCAACTCCTCCGGGCGATTCAGGAGGAGTGTGATGCAATTACCTCGGAGGAAATTGCTAGTATGACTGGCTCTCTACCTCTCTGGGTCCTTGCTGTTCAGGAGGCCTCTGGTGGTCACACAAAATACTAGGGCTAGGCCCAGGAACTAGTCGTGCTTGAAGACCAAGGTTAGTCCGTGAACACTTCCAATAACTATTCTTAGCTCGTATGGTTCCGGAAGCCTAGAGTTGGGACCACTTTTCTCACAAAAAGCGTGACAGTTTTCAATGTAACCATGACCGTAATGCTTGAATTTATGTTTAGTCATACATGTTAATAATGCCAAGACAAAAAATCAATATTCCAGAAAAGTAAAACTAAAAAAAGGTGGATAACTATTATCCTATAATATTGAAAATACCTTGTGTTTTTATGATACTATCAGTGGGTTTTAGGTATGATCAATGCATACCAGAACAATATTGCCTATGGCTCAGAGGACATTAAAAAATATGTATTAACAAAATATGGTTCTTATAGAAGAATTCCAGAGTCAGATGGTCAGATTAGGTAGTTCTGACTCTGCTTGCCAATTATGACTATTTTATTTACCATGATTTAACATAATATTTCACAAATTAACATCTCTCAATATTCTGATTTTATTATATTGAAAAACTTATATTAGCAATATTAACACATATAACTAAACATAAATTCAAGCATTACAGTGATGGTTACATTCAAAAGTGTCACACTTTTTGTGAGAAAAGTGGTCCCAACTCTAGTCTTCCGGAACCATATCTAGCTAATCCCTTGACTTGCAATAGAGAAGAAACTCCATGAACCCTTTAGGGAATTGGAGTGAGTATAGGGTTTCAGCACTTTTAGAATAATGAGATTTACTTAGTATTTGAACGTAGGGTTTGTATTTCTTTCTAGTATTTTTTTCTTACTTTCTGTTTTTTCATCTCTCTTGTGGCCGGGAGTGGATTTAGCTATAGCAGGACGGTGGGAGAGTGGAGGGATATCTGGCGTGGTCATCTGAATAGTAATAAAATCTGGTGACTGTGGGAGCGAGTGGTCTACTTCCTGGGTTATGATATTATGGCTCTCTTTTACTTGCTTTGATTTTTTCCTTCTATATGCCTTCAGTATTCTTACTTCTTCCAATAATGACAAGAATTGCTAGTTATTCAGAAATTTCATACCTTTGTACTGCTTATTGAAATATCCTGTGACCTCTTCATGTTCGGTGGAATCTAAAACAGTTACTCGGCTAATGTCTCATAAGGCTCGGTGTGTGCGAAGACTTTTTTTTTTTTTTTATAAACTTTTTTTTTTCGGCTACCAAGCTACTCTAAAGCATACGGCTAAGCCTATCCACCGGTCGCGGACTCTACATCTGCTATACAAGGGACAACTTTCCAAGCCCGCACCTGAAACACACCACTCACCATCATCCTTATCGTCAACCCATCAATAAACGAAACAAACACCAAATATAAACTCTCAACTCCTCCCGAGGGGCGCAATAGCAGGAGACATACATCAACCCCCACACCTGGCCGTCGACCCGAACCAATCTTTTCCCGCAATCAAATACCCTATCAGTACTCCTAACGGGTGAGGTCGACCTGTACCTGCTGCTCGCCCTTTCCCCTTCATTACAACAAAAACAAAACATCATCTCCCACCAACCAACACCCTTCATCACTCCCATCCACTATCGCCTAACGTTAAATACACGCAAGCCCCGAGCCTATTCATGTGACTCGTTAGCGCCCACGGTCTCCGCCCGCTGCGAATCCTAAGCTCCTCCTGACCCCGGTCAACAATCAACGAAACGGCACATGACCTCCCCGCAAATCGCCCCCCAAAATTACCTCTCACCGGCGCACGGGCAAAATTCCCTCTGGTACGGTTGGAATCCCCTACCATCCCATTGCGCTCCCCAATTAAACTCCGGTCTACAAACCGGTACTCTCTCCTCACCACATTCCATCCCCTGACCCTAGGCCCATCCGCCAACCTAGGTCCCCTCGGGATAACCAATCCGCCTCTTTCCAACTCCAATCTCGGCCCCAAAGGGGCCACAACCGTCCCCCCCCCTTCCTCAACCGGAATCGGAACCACCGTCATCACTTCGGCTTCATCCTCCTCCTCCACATCACCAACCACATTCAACCTCCTCTTCTTACTCTTCGGCAGCTTCACCAACGCCACCTCAGGCTCATCCATCTCCACCGCCACTCTTGACTCAGCCACCGGGGGCTTCGCCACAGGCGCCACCCACACATCTTCCTCACCCTCCGCCACAATCACGCGACTCATCCGTACCTCGGGCTCAACCACCACTTGTGGCTCAGGCTCCTGAACCCTCACGGGCGAAGCCACCTCGGCACCATTATCATCTCTCCTGTTCTCCGCCTCTTTTTGCAACACATGATTCCTCCTCGACAAAACGGAAACATGGTGCCTCAACTTGCTTACCTCCTTCCCCAACTCCAAAATCCTCGTCAACACAGCCGAAGCTGCCAACCCCGCTTTAGCAACCTTCGTTGCCGAAAAAGTATTAGGACCTCGCTTAACCATAATTAACAGATACCGTGTAGTGTATGGAAGATGAGGAAGTAAAAATAACAGATGGAATAGATAAATCTATCTTCCAGCGATGAAATTAGAGTAAGAGTAGGATGCTCTTAAACTAAAGACTTGAAGCCGTCGTGAAGAGGGGTCCAACGAACTTGATTGGTCAAAACCAGAAATATGACAAGTCAACTAAGTTGAAATTTCAATCGCTGTGGTTGTAACTGACGTGGAGCCGTGTGCGAAGACTTTTTTTCTTCTTTTTTTTTTAAAAAAAAACCTTTTCAATTTCGGCTACCAAGCTACACTAAAGCATATGGCTAAGCCTTACCACCGGTCGCGGACCCTACATCTGCTACACAAAGGATAACTTTCCAAGTCGCGCACCTGAAACACACACCAACATCAACCCTTTCGTCATCTCACCATCCACTCAACCAAACACCACTCCAAACACTCAACTCCTCCCGAGCGGTGCAATGGTAGGAAGCATACACTATCCCACACACCCGGCCGTCGACCCTAACCCATCTTTTCCCGCAATCAAATACCCTATCAGTACGCCTAACGGGTGAGGTGGACCTGTACCTGCTGCTCGCCCTTTCCCCTTCATAACAACAAAAATAAAAAAATAAAAACAAAACCATCAACTTCATCCGCCATATATCCACCTCCATCCACCAACACCGTATCGTCGAAACACACGCAAGCCCCGAGCCTATTCATGTGAGTCTTTAGCGCCCACGGTCTCCGCCCACTGCGAATCCTAAGCCCCTCCTGACCCCTGTCAACAATCAACGAAACGGTACATGACCCCTCCCCGCAAAACGTCCCCCAAAATTACCCCTCAACTGCGCACGGGCAAAATTCCCTCTGGTACGGTAGGAATCCCCTACCATCCCATTGCGCTCCCCAATTAAACTCCGGTCCACAAACCGGTACTCTCTCCTCACCACATTCCACCCCCTTACCTCAGGTCCATCCGCCAACCTAGGTCCTCGGGGCACCACCGAATACTGTAACGTTGGCCCCAGCGGAGCCACAATCACCTCCCTATTTTTCTCAACCGGGATTACCGTCATCACCTCGGCTTTATCCCCACTCTCCTCCTCATCCTCACCGTTCAACCTCCTCTTCTTACCCTTCGGTAGCCTCACCAAACCCACCTCGGGTTCATCAACCTCCACCGCCACTCTTGACTCAGCCACCGGACGCTTCGCCACTGGCGCCACCCACACATCCTCATCTTCCTCCGCCGCAATTATTCCACTCATCCGTACCTCGGGCTCAGCCACCGCCTGTGGCTCAGGCTCCTGAACCCTTACGGGCGAAGTCACCTCGGTACCATCACCGCTCCCCCTCTTATCCACCTCTTTCTGCAACGCATGATTCCGCTTTGAAAGAACAGAAACATGGTGCCTCAACTTACTCACCTCCTTCCCCAACTCCAACATTCTCGTCAACGCAGCCGAAGCTGCCAACCCCGCTTTGGCAACCTTAGTTGCCGAAAAAGTATTAGGACCTCGCTTAACCATAATCAACAGATACCGTGTAGTGTATGGAAGATGAGGAAGTAAAAATAATAGATGGAAGAGATAAATCTATCTTCCAGCGATGAAATTAGAGTAAGAGTAGGATGCTCTTAAACTAAAGACTTGAAGCCGTTGTGAAGCGGGGTCCAAGGAACTCGATTGGCCAAAACCAGAAATATGACAAGTCAACTAAGTTGAAATTTCAATCGCTGTTGTTGTAACTGACGTGGTGTTGTGTGCGAAGACTTTTCTTTTTTTTTTTTTTTTTATAAACTTTTTTATTTTCGGCTACCAAGCTACTCTAAAGCATACGGCACACCATTTAAAAACATGCCTACAGTCCTAAACCCTTCGGACCTTGCCAAAATTCTTCACCTCACTTCTCCGCCTCACCCTCATTCTCCCATTTCCAAAACCAAATCGTCTTCCTTAGCACCACTTGCAATGGGTGATGCCTTGGAAACCAATTTGTCTTCTGAAAATAAAACAATTTCACTCTTCTCTCCCCCTCCCATATTCACTAACTCTCCCAACACATTCTTTCCCCCTCTACCCAAATTTCTTCCCACCGCCCTATCTCTCTCACTCAATCCACTCAAACTACTCTCTCCCCTTCTCTTCACTACCCTCAACCCCCTCTTTATGTTCTCCTTTCTCCTCCTCTCCACTTCCCTCCTTCTCTCCCTTCTCAACCTATCCTCTTCTACATTTCCTTCCTCTCTCTTCTTTTCCCTCCACCTATTCGCCCTCAATCTAGCCCCTTCCCTAATTTCCCTCCTTCTCCTCTCTGTCCTCTCACTCAACCAACCACCACCTCCTTCTTTCCTCGGGTTCAATATCCTACCCTCTCTATACTCATACCCTTTCCCTTCCCATCCCTTCCACTTCCTCTTATCCCAACCAATTTTCACCGCAAATTCCACCATCCTCTTCACCCCCTCTTCACTAAACAACATTCTATCCATCTCCACCCAACCTTCCCCACTTAACCACCCACACCACCACCCTTTCCACACCTCTTCCCTCTCCTTTTCCCACTTCTTACAATACAGTAACAAGTGATCTCTATCCTCTCTCCCTCCACACTCACATCTCTCCTCTTCCTTTTTATACCTCATTCCTTCCATCCTCCCATGATTCGTCCTCATCCATAACAAAAACCTACTCTTCCACCTCCTTCCACCATGTCCCCACTCTCCACTTCCACCACTACCAAAATACTCCTTCCCCTTCCTCTCCTTTACCCAAAATTCTTTCCACCTCCTTCTTTCTCTTTATTTCCTCCTCTGTTCCCACTTTCCCCAACCCAAAACATTTTCCATTCTTCCTCCCTCTTCCTCCCAACATCCTTCCTTCGCCCACTCATCCGCCTCTTCATTTTCCTCTATCCCCACATGTCCCGCCACCCAAACCAATACAATTTCCCACCCCTTCTCCATCAACCTCAACCCCACCTTCCTAACCCTTTGTTCCGCCTCTCCACAAAATCCTCTTCCCTTTCTCAACTTCCTCAACACTCCCACATTGTCCACTCCCACCAACAACTTCCTTTTTTCCCCTCTATAACCACTCTCTACTCTCTCCATCACCCTGCTTATCCCATACATTTCACCCATATCCACCGTCAACCCTCTCCCACCCTGCTCTCCCCAACTCATAATCAATTCTCCTCCCTCCCATATCCCTCCACCAATCTCTACACTACTCCCCTCCCCACTCGCATCACTCACTCCCACCACGAATTTTTCTTCCCTCTCCTTCCTACCCCCTTCCCACCTCTCCCTCGCTACCTTCTTATCTCCTCCTATCATCACCTTCCAATCTATTCCACCTCCTCTTTCTTTCTCCACCTCCCATATTTCACCCTCCAATTTATCTCTCTTCACGGCTCTCATCATTCTTCCTACCCAACCACCTTCATACACCCCCGTATCTCTCTCCTTCCTCCTCCATTCTTCTCCAAAATCCTCTCCTTTCCCTCTTCTCAACAATCTCATTCCCTATCTCTCCACCCTCTTATCCAACTCATATTCCACCCTCTTCAAACCCAATTCTCCTAACATCGCATCTACCGGCGTACTCCTCACCCCTCCCAAAATCCTCCTTATATGCCTATTCATCCACACCTGTAGCATTCTCCTCATTTTCTCCTGCCCATCCCAATACATCTCCATTCCATACATCAATGACTGTCTCACCACCATCTTCCATACCAACATCAACCCCTTTACCCCCATACCTCTCCCTCCTCTTCCAAACAACTTAATCATCAACCTCCACCTCGTTTCCGCTATCCTCATCCTGTTTAACACATGCTCTACCCAACCACCATCACACTGTAACCACACTCCCAAAACTCTCACGCTCAGCTTCATTCTTATCTCCTCCCCCAACCATCTCAAACTCCTTTCCCATCTTATTCCAAACCTCCTCATCCACATTCCTTCCAACTTCAAATTCTGCACATCCACTTCCCACTTTTCCAATCCTCTCTTCAACCCTTTTTCCATCCTTCCCACTCTATCTTCTATTTCCTCCTCACTCTTCCCTACCACCATAAAATCCACATCATCCACACACGCCACCATACTAACCCCCTCCACTTCCTCTTTCCTTACCTCCTCCAAAACTCCTCCCAAAATAAACATAAACCAAATGGGGCTTAACGGCGACCCCTGTACTGTCCCTCCTTTCATACTCACCTCTCTCCCTATCCTCTTCCCAATTCTCACCCTTACTTCCCTTTCTCTCAAAAACGAACTAATCCACTTCACCAAAAACTCTTCCACTCCAACTTCCCTCAACCTCTCTTCACACTTCCTCACTCTCACATTCTCATAACCTCCCATCACATCCATACACAGTAACGCCCCATTTCCCCCTCCTTCCTCCCATCTCTTATACAACTTCCCTACCCCGTCTAAACTGCTCCTCCCCACCCTTCCCCCATACTGTTCATCCCCCATTCCCTCTTGACCCCACTTCTCTAACCTCCTCGCCACCATTCTTTCCACCGCCTTCCCCAACACATCCAACAAATTAATAACCCTATAACTACTCGGAAGCCCATAATCTGGCTTATTAGGCTTCCTCATAATTATACCCACACTTCTTCTCCACTTCTTAACCACATACCCCAAACCCAAACTCCCCCTCACAATCCTCATTATTACCCTCTTACACCAATCCACCTTCCATGCCACCTTCAGCACCTTTCCACCCATCTCATTTTCCCCCGCCGCCTTCCCATCACCCTGTTTTTTCAAACACTCCTCTACCTCCTCTTCCTCCACTCCCACTTCCTCCCAAAATCCTTCCTCTTCCTGTTCCAACTCTTCTCTCTTACCCAACCCCCTCACTATCGCCCACCCCTTTCCTTCATCATCCTCTACCACCACACCATTCTCTCCCTTTATCCCTGGTACATCCACCACAAAATCCCTATCCGTTTTCACCCATTGATAACTCTCTTTCTCACCCAAACTCTCCAAATAACTCACCCAATGATCCCTCTTCACCTTCTCTACCTTCATTTTAAATTCCCTCCTCATCTCCCTCACCTCTTCCATTTCTACTCCCTTTTCACCCCGCCTCCAATCTCTCTCTACCCCTTCACACCTCTTATACTCTTCCTCCAACTCCTCACTCCACCATCTCTTCTTCCCCTTTTTCCACTTCCTTCTCCCTCTATTCTCCTCCACCACCTCCATCAACCTCCCCTCAAACTCTTCCACTACCTCTTCCAATTCCTTCCTTCCCCTAATACCCCTTTCACCCCTATTACATCTTTCCCTACCACCCTCCAGCCTTAATTCCGCTTCCAACCTCTTCCAATCCACCACCCCTCTCTTATCCTCCTTCTTCTCCACCACCATCCCTATCACCTCCACCTCCATCTCAATCGGCCTATGATCCAATCCCACTATCCATTCTCAAGTTCTACCCTTCACCTCCACTCCTCCCACATACACCCCTATGTCCAACACCCTATCCTTTCCTCTCTCTCCCTCACCCCTTCTCGTAATCACTCCCCTCTCCGTACCCAATTTCCATCCCCACTCGTCCATCCAATCCACTACCCTTCTCCCTTCCACATTCTCCAATTCTCCATCTCCCCCCCACCTCTCATGCCTTGCATTCACATCTCCCATAACCACCCCATTCCCATCACCTTCCACCCAACTATACCCCCTATGCTTCCCCTGACCCACCTACACATTCCATATCTCTATTTTCCTCCCCTCACCCAACCTCAACACCAAACCTATTCTCGTCCTTTCTCTCTTAATCACCTCCCACTTTCCCTCCCATCTTTCATGAACCTTTGTACACACCACCGCCCCTTCCCCACCCTTCAAATAACCTCCCACCCCATCCACACTTTCATATCCTTCCATACTCACAGTCTTATCTCCTTCCAAAACCGGTACCTCCTGAAATAAATAAAAATCCACTCCCTCTTCCCTACTACCCACGCTATACATCCCTCCTATACTCATTCTCACATTAGCAGAAACCACCCTTATGCCCTTAGCACAAACTCTTCAACCTTCCCCACTCCATTCTCATCGCCACACAATTCCCTTCACTCGCCTCCCTCATCGTATGCCCTCCTCCACAACCACCACACTTCCTGTAGTGCACACATGGTGCCCTCCAAACATTACACCTTCCACACCTATGTTCCCATCCCGTATGCCCCTTTACTCCACTCACACTACACTTCTTCCCTCCCTCACACTTCCACCAACTATGACCAAAACTCGCACACTTAGTACACCATTCCACCTCCGTTCTTCCCACATACCTATTCAATCCAATCCTCATGCCCTCCCACATAATCCCCACCTCTAACCATTTCACCCTCTCACTCTCCCTCGCAACATGAACCACCACACCCACATGGCTCATCCTCATACTCTCCATTCTTCTTTCATTCACCAACCATACCGGATCTTTCATCAAAACCATACCTACCCTATCTTCTAAGTCCTTCCTCATTTCCCCCATCCTTCCCTTCCACTTTCCTACCTCCACCGCTGGTATCACCATCCCTACCCAACTATCCCTTAACTTCACCTCTTCCACCTTACTTCCTATCGCCCTTTCCCACTTCACCTCGCTCATCTCCTTCACCAACTCCTTCCCTTTCCCTTCCTTCATTTCCACAAACACCTTCCCCTTCTTCCCCACCACGCTCTTTATATCCCCTTTCTTTAAACCCAATTCCTCCTCCACCTTCTCACTATCCCAACTTCCTATTTTTCCACTCTTTTCTCCTTCCGTTCCTTGAGAATCCAATATCACTTCCACCATCCTACCCTGCCTCTCTTCCCTCTCCAACAAACTCTTTTCCGCCACTTCCCTCTCTACCCTCACCTTCTCTTCTACCCTCTCCCTCTCATCCACTCCCTTTATTCCTCCTACTCCCTTCAATACCTCCCCATATGTCCTACCTCCAACTACCGCCAACTTCTTTTCCACCTCCATCACTCTCTCCACTACCTCCGGCACTACCACCTCACTCCTCACTTCCACCTTACCATCCCTTATATCCTCCACCATTTTTCCCACATCCCCTATCATCTTCCTCAACTCTTTCCCCCATCTCTTAACCTCCAAATCCACCGCATATCCCTTAGCATCCTCCTCACTCTTCCCCAAAATATACCTTATCTCATCCACCTCCTCCTTCCAATCCCTGAATTCCTTCCTCAATGCCTTAACCTCTTCCCTCGTCCTTCCCAATTCCCTCCCTCTATTCACTATTCCCTCTTTCTCTCTCTGTTTTCTCTCCTCCATTTCCCTCTTCTCCCTTCTCAACTTTCTCAACTTCCATTCCTCCATCGAGTCCACAATTTCTTCATCCTCTTCCATCTCAAACAACCTCTCTCCCACCAACGCCTTCTTCTTCAATCCTCCTTCCGCCCACACTTTCTCCCCCTCATACACCCTTCTTATCTCCTCCAACCTCCTTTGTCCTCCAGCGTGCATTGACCTCTCCAATCCCTCCACCTCTTTTCCTTTCTCCCCTATCTCCTTAAACAACTCGTCACTTTCCTCCAACATATCCTCCACACTCCTTATCTCCCCTTCTTCCTCTCCACCAATCATATCCACATCCACCACACCCTCTCTCAAAATCTCCACATTCTCATTGCTCCAACCCCTATCTCCCTTAACCAAATCCGTCAAAAACTCCTCCCTCTCATCCTTCTTGACCACTCCCACCTTTCCACCCAACACCCACCTCACATCCTTCTCCTCCACTCTTCTCTTGCCAACACCACCCTTCTCAACCCTATCCCTCAAACTTCCACGTCCAGCCCCCTTCCCACTCTTCAATCCTTTCACACCCATGCTGTCCAAGGTAAGCACTATTCCTTAAAGACAAATATGTAGCCGTAGGTACAGCGCTATGGATTCACGCTATTCGCTGAATGTTCGATCTCGAGAATTTTCCGTAGTCGTTATTTCAAAAATGAGGTAAATACCGGTTGTCGTGCTGTGTGCGAAGACTTTTTTTTCTTTTTTTTTTTTTTTTTTATAAACTTTTTCCATTTCGGCTACCTAGCTACTCTAAAGCACATAGTAATACCTATCCACGCCACAATTCAACTGCGGTACAATAATATTCCCATCTCACCAACTCTCCCGGCAAAACGGCACGAACATATCCCCCCGTAGCCAACTGCACCCCGAGCGGGTCACCATACATCCCCTAGAAGCCGGTACTTTCGGAAGTACGATCGCTAAACCATGACTCACCCTTTCCTACCCCGACAGATTTGCCGGCGGACGATCAACTCGTGTGGTACAAACGGGCCTTTGGAACTCTCCGGTAAACACCAGAACTCTACCCCCTCCAGCCTTTCCCCAGGTCACCTCATGTTAGCTCTCGTAAAGGTCATACTTCCCGCAATCAAACCCCTTGTAGCCTCTGCACTCCGGCAGGCCTGGCTCCAGCCTTCATCCCATGGACGACGTTCCTGGCTACCATAACAAAAACAAAAGAAATCCTCCCCACAAAACTACCCTGGGACAAAGGACACGGGCAGGCTCCCCTCAGGTACAAACATACCTTTATCCCCGCCCCAATCCAACAAACCTACTGGATCCAGCTCCGGAGATGCCACTTGCAATGGATGACAACGCCTTCACCTTCACCCCACCTCTTTAACCCTAAACCTGGCGCCACATCCCACGTGCATGCCACTGCCACAACCCCCGCCCGTAACATCCCCCTCCCATTTTTCCAGTGCATACAACTCGATGGACAAGGAGTAAAAACCTGCCACTACCGTGACTTCGTCCGAGCATCGCTTCGCCAAACATCTATTCAATCATTTAGCCAACGGCAACCTTCACATCAGCCCAAACAACCGAAAGGATACTCAGCGAGCTTGAAAACAGAGGCCAACCGAGGCAAAACCATTCTGTAGTCAATATATCGATGGAAATAGATAAAACCAATCCTAACACTGATGAAACCACGTTCCTAACGATGAAATATTGAAACCATCGTAATGGAGTCAAAGACATGAAGCTATCGTGAGATAAGAGTCATGGAACCCATTGGCTGATTCCCCAGTTGTGACACGTCAACCGAAGTTGAAATTTCAATCACTGTGGATGTAAGCGCCTAAGTGTTGTGTGCGAAGACTTTATGCCTGTCCCTTGTACTCGGATACCAGGGCTAGTCCGCGAACACAGGGCTGACAAAGCTAACGACGATATTAGGAATAGCGCACGCACTAAGGGGTGTGTGTTGAAAAACAGAAGAATTCCTCGAACGCTTTCTGCTTTACTATTGGTTGAACTATCTATTCAAGGTTTCTATTGGATATTTGCCACTTTAGCTCATGCTCAGAATAAATCCTGGTGTTCGCGGACTAACCCTGACACCCGAGTACTGCAAGATCTGCGCTAGCCTCAAATGCACAGCTTTCGGTACGGGGGGGCGTCAGCAAAAACAAAAAAAAACCTACACGTGATTCATGCTAGATTGGTGCTAATTGTAGCTATGTAATCTGCCAAGTCTGCCAAGAGTGCAAAAGTACAAGTGACACAGAACCTTCGTAAAGGTCAGAAGGAGGAAGCTGGGGTTTTTGAATTATTCGCGAACGGAATTACACTTTTTCCCATTGGCTAATGCAACGAGTGTCTGCACCAAAGCCTGAGACACATATCATGTACTCGAGTAGTCTCCTCACAGCGAACTGTAACAGGGCAGCTCAAGCGCCCTCGTGAAGCCTGAGACATTGCTGAGTGTGGTAGAGGGAAGCCTAGTTACAAGGTAAGGTTATCGCAAGTGATAGGCTATGCGATTGAGAAATACGGCATGCATGACTACTCACCCGTCTTTGCCCTCCGTGAGCCTAATATTTGGTGAGAGCTCCAGCAAAATGTCGGCTGGCAGAGGTATTGTTTGCAGAGACGAGCGAGTCGGGGGTCTGCCGTTAGAGGGATTACCGGTATTTCCGAATAGGCGAGGACTTGAAAATTTCACCCAATGCTATTTTCCAAGAATGCCAAGTAGTCTTATACGGAGGTACTGCTCCTAAGTTTTGTATGTTCCACAGGAGGTAGGGGCAGCCAACCTCGCTTGTGGAACATACAATACTTAGGCGCTGTACCTCCGTAGGAAGCGGTCGGTTTGATATAGTAGCATGCAGCATGGAAAACTGCCTAGCAAATTTTCCACCCAGAGTAAAGTCGTCACTCTAGTTTCACGACAGAAGTTTATTCCCACCTAGAATTCCTGGTAATCTTCCACGGGAGGATGAAGCTCAGATGTCTCTTTCAAACCCCTCACAATCCCCCCTTTGACTTTAATTATCTTTGCTTGCAAACACACCTCATTTGTAGTCTCACAACACCCTGTTTAACTGACCGCTCGAGTTGCAGTGTGCCAGAAGTCGAGGTGATTTTTTTTCCCCCGCAATCAGTCCGGTTACTATTTGGTGGGGGCACGGGGGCAAAAATACTATGTGCAGCATTTGGTTGAGCTAATATAGGGAAACCGATTGAGCGACCGAAAAACAGTAGTTGACTTGTTGAGCTTGAGCACCCTCTATGAATGCGAATGTGTTTCATCCAGGATCTTTGCCCAGAGCTTTTGATAAGTAGATAGTGTTTATCCAGCTAATCTAGATATCATGTTTACTCGCTTGGTCGCCGATCAGCTCCCCAGACCCCGCAATCCAAGAAAAAACACCGCGAGGAGGAATAATGCATTCCAGGCAGCGTATAGCTTATATAAACCGAGCCGGTGGATTTCCGTAACTAGTGTCTGTAATTTTTTAACCTCCTCCACTATGGCTATTTTGTTGAGACAGAAATTTCTGTTGAGATTCGCCATGGCGGATTTAGCTAGTAAATCCAGTACCTTGCTATACTGACTCATTCCCTCCACAGAAATAAGCCCAAATTACTTTTTCCAGTAACATAGTAGCGCATGTATGCAGCAGAGCCGGGAGAGTTGGCTGAGGCTAAGTAACAGAGTAAAATGTCCTCTACTCAAAGCCCGGCTACCAAGGCTTACAAAGCGACAAAAGTTCTACCAAAAACATCTAATTATCTCTAAATCGCGGATGGATAGGTGTCCAGAATGCCTCGGCAAGTAATGGATAAGTATCTGCTTCCCAGTCCCAATTCTAGAATATATTAGAAGACATCATGGGACCGAAGACAAGATGTTCTGGTTGTAGCAGCTTCTGAGGTTGATCTTACCTAGCCTGGCCGGACCGCAGATATCAGCAGGCGCCCAAGTGATTAGATATTGTCCTGCTAACCTTGGGCATAATGGAGAGTATATATACACGTGACTACAGGTAACTTCAAATACTGCCAAAGGGCAATGGTAGACCGTATGACCTTGCAAGGCATGGACCCTTCTGGGGTGATCGGTATAATTAGCAACTTCTCCGAGTCATCCTAAATGAGAGTAATCTATGAGTAAGGTATCAGAAACGGTATTGAAAAACAAAGTATTAGTATCATAAGAAAATAAAACACCCCACACCTTGAATGCTGGCTCCTCCATGGTGCATTAACAAAAAAATTTCTTTCCCATCAATTGGATGCTAGCAGTAGCCCCTTCGTGATTTTCTTCATATCCGCGTTGTGTTTTCCCGAGCGATACGAAATTGTCTATCATCGACACTATCTGGAATGCGTTGAAGCTATCACTGGATCCAAAGACAGAAGCGGCAGCAGAGATCTCCAGATATTACATAGTAGAGAATATCCTAAGATGCCGTATAGTCGGGCAAAATCTGAATTGAAGCTACAAGTCCCCAGCATCAGCTGAGCGAACACAGGGGGGATCTTGGAGGCATAATTCGTATGGCTCATGGTCTGTGCGCACCTGAGCGGTCATACTAAATTCCGCCCTCCTGATCCCCCTGTGTTCGTTCAGTTCATGCTGGGGACTTGTAGTGCGAATTTTTTCTAACCATGCCTAATCATTGCTCCCCCGCATGTTTTGACTGGCGAGTCGATGTTCTTCCGGTTCTCTCCGCTCAAATCTCTTAACCCAGATCCGACCTTTTCTATGTATAGTATCTTCAAGCACTTGAAAATATTTGCAGGTATGATACCGCCAAAGATCTACAGGCATCTTGGGATACCGGTAGCTATCTTGAAATACCCGCAGATGTTTAGGGGCATCCGGCAATGCCAGATAACTACATGTCATATACCAAGAGCATGCTGCCTGGTCCTGCTGGGCATCAATGAAGCCTAATCTATCTAATAGGGTATCGACCGATCGCCTGTAGACACGTGAAAAGGCACCTGCTTGTGCGAGTCCTGAAGGCTGAGCGGCCGTTTCTTTTTTTTTTGCGGCTCCCTTTTTCCCCGGTTTTCTTGGTTTGTCGTTAGAACAAATAACATCTTGATCCTTTTTTCGAGAGCCGACGGTAATAGATCTTGGATGTGCGGCATTCACCTTCAGCCACCCTATACCTTGATCATATTTACACCCAGGAGCGCGCTTTGTACATTTGTATTCACTCTGATTCACTCTCCGCAATTAAGCTCGATATTTACCACTGACGAGTAACGTGATTTATGGGGAATCCGATCAGGACCGGGATCCCGATCACCCATAGCAACCACTGAAAAATCAAACTTCCATTTCATTATCTCAATGAATAATTGAGGTACTACTTTGAAAATCTAGTTACAAGTACTTTAAAATATAGAGAATCTGAAAATCTAGTTTTTATTTTCTACTAATGAATTATTACTCTGGTATAATGGTTTTAAGAGAGGCTATTTAAGAAAAGAATAATACTCTTTCCAAGGGCTATAGGGTTGAAAACCCTCTATCGAGGACATTCTAAAACAGATAGAAGTATACTATAAGTCTTATATATTATCAAGATTCATCTAGTTTTAATTTAATTTATAATCAGTTTTTCAAGCAATAGTTGTTAAAAGAGATGGAACACTACATATAAACTACATACAAATTAGGTCAATTTTACCATGTAATATCTACATATATAGTTGGCCAATGAACTCCATTCTTTGTAATACTCTTTACTATAATATCTTAACTAAGTATCCAAAGTTTAAAGCTAAATAAACAAGTTTTGCATAATCTATACTTGGATTGTTATCAAACTAGTAAAAACTATAGATAAATCACTTTACTACTATCAAATTGCAATTGTGAATAATTTGCACCAATATTCAGTTATGAGATTATCCTAAAGGGTCTTAAAAGTCAGGCTGTACATTGTAGAGCTTGCCAAAATAATAGTTTCTCATCAGATTATATATTTATTGCATTTAGTTAAATATAAGAAATCCTCTTTCAACCACTTAACATAATTAAATATACTTGTCTAGCAAATATATAGACTATCTAGAATTGTTTCCTTATATTCCTCAAATTATTGATTGACTTCTAGTGTACTCAAAAAGTATATTTGATTGATTTGAGAATTAGAGAAAGGTTTATCAGGTATAACATAGTACTATTCATAATATAGAGTGTAAGTGATATGAGAGACATGTTTGTCTAACAAAACTTTGAATATTTGCTTAGAATATCATAGGCAAGGGTATTCCAAAGAATAGAGTTTTGCCAACTATATATTGTCACAAATCGTGACTAAGCAAGGCAGATTTCACATGACTAATACTTATTAGTCATAAGGTATGTTGGGTTTTTATACTATGACGTCATTTGACTCATAGCTTTCACATGACTGCGCACTTGCGAG
>Ga0307509_10004375_pt1 | contig 20462 bp, 11 predicted proteins | sample 10_EM_MG_FD_202245 | JGI IMG/M metagenome (GOLD analysis project Ga0307509, IMG submission 202245) | Populus trichocarpa ectomycorrhiza microbial communities from riparian zone in the Pacific Northwest, United States - 10_EM | ecosystem: Host-associated > Plants > Roots > Unclassified | place... | reverse complement strand
GTGGTGATCGACCACTTCGCGATCACGTAGATGTCGGTAATCGTGATGCGACGGATCACCGCAACGTGAGGCGCGCGAGCCGCACGTCGCCGCGAAACGGATCGGTGGGGCGAGAGTAGCTGATCGCGATCGTGTTACCGGCCGCGAGCTCGGGGTGCTCGACGCAGAGGTAGTTGTAGTCGGCGTCGTGGGTCGGCGCGAGGATCCCGGCGGCACCGGCCTCGAGCTCGACGCCGTCGCTCCACGGACCTTCGATCTGATCGGCGGTGCGGAGGAGCACCGTGCTCGAGACGGTCTCGCAGTTGACCGCGAGGTAGCGGTCGAGGTGCGCGTTGTACGACATCGAGGGACCGCCCGCGGTTCGATCGATCACGTACGCGGCCTTCGCGACATCCGCCTGCCACGCCGCGCCGTCGTAGAGCTCCCAGGCGGCGCGGTCGGAGACGTCCGCGCCGAACGCGCGGGCGAGCTTGCAGCGGAAGTCGAGGAAGCCGACGTTCGCGCAGTCCCACGCGTACACGTTGCACGTAACTCGTGGTTCCGTATGATCGTGGGATGCGGCTCGGCGAGCTCCTGATCTCCGCGCAGGTGATCACGGAGGCTCAGCTCGTGGAGGCCCTCGATGCCCAGGTGATGTGGGGCGCCCGGCTCGGCACCGCGCTCGTCGAGCTCGGGCGGGTCGACCTCGACGGCCTGTCGAACGCGCTCGGGTTCCAGCAGAAGCTCCCGGCGGCGCTCGCCGCGCACTTCGACGGCGCGGATCGCCAGCTCCAGCGCGCGCTGTCGCCGAATCACGCCGAGCGGTTCTCGTGCATCCCGCTGCGCCGGGTCGGCAAGCGCGCCGCCGCCGTCGCGGTCGCCTCGCCGCTCGAGCCCAAGCAGCTCGCGATCGTCGCCGACGAGCTCGAGGTCGAGCCCGATCGCGTGATCGTCGCGATCGCGCCCGAGCTGCGGATCCGGTACGCGCTCGAGCGGATCTACAACATCGCGCGGCCGCAGCGGTTCCTCCGCGCACCCGGTTCGACCCCCGCCCCGCCGCGGTCGATCGAGTTCGCCGATCAACCGAAGCTCGAGGACAGCGGACCGGTCGCCGCGGTGGACACCACCGGCGAGCGCCGCAGGTACATCGAGCCGATGAGACAGGCACCGCGGACCAAGACCGGTCCGATCACGCCGCGCTCCGGCACGCTGATCGACGCGGGTGCGATCCTCGACGTGCTGCGCACCTCCGATCGCGAGCGCGTCGCGCAGCTCGTGATGGAGGCGGTCTCGCACCTCGTGACAGGCGCCGAAGCCGCCGTGCTGTTGACCGCGCGCAGCGATGTCGCGGTGAGCTGGACGAGCTTTCGCCGCGACGGCCGCGTGTTGCCGCCGCTCGCGTTGCCGATGGACGGCCTCGTACGCGCGGCGCTCCACAAGCAGCAGCAGCTCCGCGCACAGTCGTCCGACCTCGGTCCGGTCGATCAGCTGCTGTTCGTCACGCTCGGCCTGACCCGCGGCGAGCTCGTCGTGACGCCGCTCGTCGCGCGCGACCGGATCATCGCGGTGCTGGTGGTCGGTAGTGCGGGTAGCGTCGACGCCGCGATCATCTCCGCGATCGCCGCCGCGGCCGCGGAGGGCTTCGCGCGCCTGATGCGTGAGGCGACGAAGAAGTAACCTCGCGGTCGTGCTGGGGTTTGACGATCTGAACCGGCGTTGAGGCCCCGGGACATCGTTTCGTTCAGGACCTGCTGGGGCGAGATCGCCCAACATTGGTACGGTTCGGTACGGATTCGCGATAGCGTCCGCCCGTGAAAACACTCGCGGGTTTCCTGGGGTTGTCGTTGGTTGTTTGGCTCGGGGCAGGATGCGGTGACAACCGATCCAGCCACGCTCAGCCGGTCGCGCGGCAGAGCAGCGTCGGTTCGGTCGCCGGCTTGCCGCCGGTCGCCGCGGCGATCGCGCTCGGCACGACACCGCTCGCGGTCGACGAGCGGGGCATTCCGCGGCTCCTTCGCGCGGCGAACACGCCGCTCCTGCCCGCACCGACGGCGACCGAGGTCGCGCGCGCGCACGTCGAGCGCTTGCTCCCCGCGTGGGGCGCGCGGATCGCGCCCGAGCTCGTCGCGAACGGCGAGGTCGCGGTGCCCGGGGGCACGATCGTCAAGCTGCGCCAGCGGCTCGAGGGTCTGCCCGTCGAGGCGCGCGAGCTCCGCGTGTTCGTGCGCGCCGACGGCGGCCTCGTCGCGATCGGCGGCTCGCTGATCCCCGGTGACGCCGCGCGCACCGCAGTCCAGTTTCGCGATACCGACGCGCAGGCGATCGCCTCGGCGGTGCGCGAGAACTTCAAGACGCCGTTCGAGGTCGGCGCGCTCCACCTGCAGCGCCGCGCGGGCGACGGCAAGACGATCTTCACCGGCGAAGGCGGTGGCATCCGCGTTTCGCTCGCGAGTGCGCATCGCGTCTGGTTCGCCGCGCCCGACCGGCTGATCGCCGCGTGGTCGACCGAGGCGTACGCGGGCGACGCGAAGTCGTCCGACGGTGCCGCGTTCCACACCGTCCTCGCCGCCAGCGACGGCAAGGTGCTCGCGCAGCGCAACCTGCGCGACGACGTCACGTTCAACTATCGCGTCTACGCCGAGACCACCGGCGAGCTCCACCCGTTCGACGGTCCGCTCGTCGACTACTCGCCGAATCCGCTCGGCGTGCCGAGCGCGGCATACCCGGCGTTCGCGACGCCGAACCTCGTCGCGGTCCAGGGCCTCAACACGCTGAACGATCCGTGGCTCGCCTCGGGCAAGACCGAGACCCAGGGCAACAACGCCGAGGCGTACACCGACTTCACCGCGCCCGACGGGTTCACGCTCGGCGACTTCCGCGCGACGACGACGGCCGCGAACACGTTCGATCGCACGTACAACCTCACCGCCGCGCCGCTGACCCAGCCGCAGCAGATGGCCGCGATCACGTCGCTGTTCTACACGGTCAACTGGCTCCACGACTTCTGGTACGACCACGGCTTCACCGAGACCGCCGGCAACGCGCAGGACAACAACTACGGCCGCGGCGGTGAGGATCGCGACGCGATGCTCGCCGAGGCCCAGGACAACGCGCTCGGTGGCTCGAAGAACAACGCGAACATGGCGACGCCCGAGGATGGCTTGCCGCCGCGCCTCCAAGTTTACGTGTGGAGCGGCGAGGGCAACTCGAGCCTCACCGCCGGCACGCGCACGCCCGCCGTCGGCCTCGCCGCGTTCGGCCCGAGCACGTTCGACGTCACCGCGCTGCTCGCGCTCGCGAACGACGGCACCGGCACGGTCACCGACGCGTGCCAGCCGCTGACGAACAACGTCACCGGCACGATCGTGATCGTCGATCGCGGCTCGTGCACGTTCAAGACGAAGACCCTGAACGTCCAGAACGCCGGCGGCGTTGGCGTGATCATGGCGAACAACGCGGTCACGACCACGCCGCCCGCGCTCGGCGACGACGCGTCGATCACCACCCCGATCACGATCGGCACGCTCTCGATCCTCCAGGCCGACGGTGTGACGCTCAAGGCCGACCTCGCCGGTGGCCCGATCACGGCGACGCTGCACCGGCTCACCGGCGTCGATCGCGACGGCGATCTCGATGCCGGCGTGCTCGCACACGAGTACGGCCACTACCTCCACCATCGCCTGAGCTCGTGCGGCACCTCGCTGTGCGGTGCGATGAGCGAGGGCTGGGGCGACTTCGACGCGCTCCTGTTCACGGTCCGCGACGGCGACGACTACGACGGCGCCTATCCGTTCGGCATCTACTCGACGGTCAGCTTCAGCACGGCGCCCGCCTATTTCGGGATCCGCCGCATGCCGTACAGCACGAACATCGCGATCAACGCGCTGTCCTTCCGCCACATGGCGCTCGGCGAGCCGCTGCCGACCACCGTTCCGATCATCACGCTCGGCGGGAACAACGAGGTCCACAACGCCGGCGAGATCTGGGCCGAGACCCTGTTCGAGGCGTACATCGCGCTCCAGCACGCCGGCACCTCGTGGTCCGACGTCCGGACGAAGATGGCCGACTACGTCGTCGGTGGCCTCCTGCTCGCGCCGCCCGATGTCACGCCGACCGAGATGCGCGACGCACTCCTCACCACCGCGTTCGCGGCCGACCCGGCCGACTTCACGACGATGGCCCAGGCGTTCGCGAAGCGCGGCATGGGTAGCTGCGCCGTGTCGCCCGATCGCAACAGCACCGACTTCACCGGCATCGTCGAGAGCACCACGATCTCGGGCCGGATCGTCGCCGGTGCGGCGAGCGTGACCGACTCGGTCACCAGCTGCGACGGCGACGGCATCCTCGACGCCGGCGAGACCGCGCACCTCACGATCCCGATCACGAACGGCGGGCACGCCGCGCTCGCGAACGTGGTCATCACGATCGAGTCGACGACGCCGGGCGTGACCATCACCTCGGGCACGACCAACATCGCCGCGCTCGCGGTCGGCGCCATGACGGAAGTGACCGCGACCGTCAAGCTCGCGGACACCATCACCGATCCGACCGCCGGTGACTTCACGATCACGATGACGGCCGACAACGCGTGCGACCCGGTCACGCTCGACGTGCCGCAGCGGATGAACGTCGACGACATCGCGCAGGCCGCGGCCACCGATACGTTCGACGCCGGCACCTCGGTGTGGGCCGCGACCAGCACGATCACCACCGGCTGGGCCACGATCCGCGAGGCCGCGCTCGACGGCGCGTGGCACGGGCCCGACCAGGGCAGCGTGAGCGACTCGTCGCTGACCTCGCCGCCGCTGATCGCGAGCGCCACCACGCCGGTCACGATCACGTTCACGCACTCGTACGACTTCGAATCGACGTTCGACGGTGGCGTGATCGAATTCTCGATCGACGACGGCGCGACCTGGTCCGACATCGCCACGCTCGGCGTGACGCCCGGCTACGGTGCGCCGCTCGACACCACGTCGGGCGGTCCGCTCGGCGGTCGCGCGGCGTTCACCGGCACGAACCCGTCGTCGCCGGCGACCGATCAGGTCGCGCTCGACCTCGGCACGCAGCTCGCGAACCAGACGTTCCGCCTGCGCTTCCGGATCGGCACCGACCAGGCTTCGGGCGGCGCCGGATGGACGATCGACGACGTCGCCATCACCGGCCTGACGAACAAGCCGTTCCCGTCCCAGATCGCCGATCAGGGCTCGTGCACCAGCACGCAGCCGGACGCCGGCATGGTCGACCCCGGCGTCGACGCCGGGAGCAACGGCAGCAATGGCAGCAACGGCATGACCACGACGGATGACGGCTGCTGCTCGGCGTCGCCGCCCAGCGGCACGAGCCTGCTACTGTCGATCGGCGTGCTCGGCCTCGTGCTGCGCCGCCGCCGGCGCTAGGCCCGGCCGCGCCGCGTGCAGCACGCCTGCACCTCGGGGTGCAGCGGGTGCGTCGTGCCCGACTCCGCCGCGATTTCACGCGGTTCGGGGCGGCCCGGCGCTTGCTGAACGCGCGCTCCGTGAACACTCTCTCCACGTTTCTGCTCCTCGCCGCCGGCTGCACCGTGATGGTCAATGGGAAGCCCCGCCGGATCGGCGGCTCCGATCCCACGCCCGAGGCCACGGCCCAGGCCCAGCCGCCTCCCGCGGCGGCCGCTAACGCCGACGCGAAAGCGGCTCCCGTCGTGCCGAGCAAGCCGGGTCAGCTGATCACGGTCGACGCGTCGCTCACGAGTGCGCCGCGCGTCGCCGAGATCGGCAGCATCGCGTTCGACACGACGTACACCCACGTCTACGGGCTCCGCGGTCAGTCGCCCGATTGCGGCAACGACATGACGTCGCAGCCGATCGCGTCGGTCGAGCTGAAGCAGGCGATGCCGTCGCTCGAGATCACGGTCGAGGGCGGCAGCAACGACGGCTTCGTGCTGCGCAGCGAGAAGGGCATGTGGTTCGCGTGCGAGGGCACGACGAGCGGCGTCCCCGCGGTCAGCAAGCTGAAGGAAGGCTGGCAGCCGGGCCGCTACGACATCTACGCGGTGTCGCGCTACGGCAAGAATGCGAACCGGCCGTTCTCCGTCGAGGTCGCCGATCCGAGCAAGCCGGCGCAGTGGCCGGCGTCGCTCAAGACGATCGCGCTCAAGGGCAAGCTACCGGCGCCGATGCTCGTCGAGGTGACGACCCAACCGAAGCGCCGGATCGCGCGCAAGGAGCGGAGCGGCTGGGGTTGCGAGCGCGCGGCGCTGCCCGACGATCCGGATCTCGCGCTCGTGCTCGAGCGCCCGATCCCGGGGCTCGTCGTGCGGCCGATGCCGAGCGCGACCGAGGTCGTCCTCCGCAAGGAGCTCCACGACGAGAAGAAGCCGAACCGCGGCTGCCCCACCTCGAACGGTGGTGAAGGTCCGAGCTATCACGCGCAGCACGAGATCCATTTCGAGAAGGAGGCCGAGGGCACGTTCGGCATCGCGGTCGGCACCGCGGATGCGACGAAGCCGACGACGGTCACGCTCATGATCTACGACAGCTCGACCAAGTTCGACGCGCTCGCGCCGTTCCCCGGCGTGCCGACCGACACGCTCGAGCAGCGCTGGCTCGGCCGGCTGTTCCCGCAGCTCGAGCTCAAGGAGCTCGACCTTCATCGCGACTGGGCACGTGCCGAGCTGAGCGCGAAGGTGTTCGCCCTCGCACCGAAGTCGGCGTTCGTCTACGCGAAGCTCGACCTCGACAAGGACATCGCCTCGGGTGACTCCGATCAGTTCCCCGTGAAGAACGAGGCGCTGCTCGTCGTCGGCATCGAGCACGATCGCGTCGACGTGATCGCAGCCGACGGCATGCACTACCGGATCAAGGACACCCACCTCCTGCTCGCGCCCGACGGTGCGGCGGTCGTCCCCGCGGCGCCGCGCGCGCTCCACAAGGTCGACCTCGGCAACGCGATGGGCATGCTGCCGCCGAGTGCGAAGAGCATGGCCGATGCGCACACCAAGCGGCTCGACGCGCACGAGAAATGCGTCGATCGCGTGTGGGAGCCGTATGGCCGCCAGCTGCCGTCGTACTCGCACCCGGCGGGCGTCGACATCGTGGTCTACGAGAGCCCGCGCACCCGCCAGATCAAGGACGCCGGTAACGCCGCGGTCGATCGCACGTGCGGCACGCGCGACAGCGTCGATGTGCAGTCCGAGAAGGAGCGCGTCAAGATGGTCGCCGCGTGGGACAAGGCGCGCGTGAAGCTGCTCGCCGACGCGACGACCGCGTGGCGCTAGGTGTCGTGCTTCACGCCGGCCCGTGACTGTCAAGCGACGCATCGCGCGCGGATCGTGCGCGGGTTGCGTTCGCGCGCGCCCACGCCTAACGTCTGCGCGGATGCGCGTCGCGGTTGTCTTCGACACTCCTCACACGGACTGGACGCCCGAGCGCCACGCGGAAGAGCTCGCGCGCGAGTACGCGAACCGCAAGCAGGTCGAGCCCGAGATGGAGTACCAGGTCGCGAAGGCGCTCCAGAACAACGGTCACGAGGTGCTGCTGATCGGCGTGTACGACGACCTGCGCGACATGAGCGCGCGGCTCGCCGAATGGAAGCCCGATCTCGTGTTCAACGCGACCGAAGCGTTCCGCGACAACGCAGAGCTCGACTATCTGATCCCTGCCCTGCTCGAGTCCGAGGGCTATCGCTACACCGGGGCGCCTCCGCTCGCGCTGCTCGTCACCCGCAACAAGGCGATGAGCAAGAAGATCCTCGCCTACCACGGTGTCAACGTGCCGAGCTTCCGCACGTATCGCGTCGGCGAGCAACCCGACGAGAACCATCGGCTGCGCTTTCCGCTGATCGTCAAGCCGATGGCGGCCGACGCATCCGAGGGCATCGCCCAGGCCTCGATCGTCCGCGACCTCGCCGCGCTCGCCGATCGCGTCCAGTTCGTTCACGATCGCTTCGCGCAACCCGCGATCGCCGAGGAGTACATCGAGGGTCGCGAGCTCTACGCGACGATGATCGGCAACGGCACCTCGACCGAGGTCCTCCCGATCGTCGAGATGGTGTTCACCGACGCCGGCGCGCGCCCCGAGGATCGGATCGCGACCCAGAGCGCGAAGTGGGACATGGCCTATCGCGCGCGCCGCGGGATCAAGAACGTGTTCGCGCGCCGCCTCGCGAAGGCCGCGCAGGAAGCGATGATCAAGACCTGTCACGCCTCCTATCGCGCGCTGTGGTTGCGCGACTACGCGCGCATCGACGTACGGCTCACCAGCGACGGCCAGATCTGGTTCATCGAGGCGAACGCGAACCCGTTCCTCAGCTACGGCCACGACTCGGCCGAGGCCGCGCACAAGAAGGGCCTGCGCTACGACGCGTTCATCCAGCGGATCGTCGACGACGCGATGGCCCGCGACCCCTGATCCGGGAGAGACATGTCGGCGGGTGAGGGAACATGTCTCGGTGACACCCAGCGCTCCACGGCGCGCCTCCAAACTCCACGCGCGTCTCCCGCCGGGCACATCGCCTGCAACGGCGCGCACGCATGCAAAGCAATCCTGTCCTCAAGATCTGCGTGCTCGCCGCGAGCGTCGTGATGGCGTGCGCTGGCGTCGAGCAACACACTGGCGAAGCCGATCAGTCGATCATCGGTGGTGAGCCTTCCGATTTCCCTGAGGTCGGTTGGGTCGACGCGGGCACGAGCCTTTGCTCGGGAACGTTGATCGGGCGCAAGACCGTGCTGACCGCAGCGCATTGCAGCATCGAGGGAGCTCGAGTCACGTACCTCCTCGCCAGTTGCTATGACCCGAGTGCGTGCCCGCCGACCTATCACGTGCCCGGTACGTTTCACCGGTATCCGGGGTACAGCGGCACTGGAGATTGGGGACGTGACACCGCGGTGGTCATCCTCGACCAGGATTTCACGACACTGTCGGGTGTCACGCCGTTCCGGATCGCGAGCCCCTACAGCAGCTCGGACGACTTCGATCTCGACGATCCGATCGACATCGTTGGATACAGTTGCAATGGCGCTCCCGGTGGAGGGCTTTGCCGTCAACGCTGGGCTCAACAAACGATCACCGACGAGAACTACAACGCGATGGATATCTCGTGGGACCAGATCGATCACGGCGATTCGGGTGGTCCGGGGTTCATCACCGATTGTGTCGGCGGCGTGATCGTCAGCCAGCACATCCTGTCCCGCGTCGATCAGAAGTACGACTGGATCCGCTCGACCGCCGAAGACCTGTCGGTTCACGGGTGCTTCCAGGCGAGCTGTGGTGATGGACTCTGCCAGTCGCCGGAGACCTGCTCCACGTGCCCGGGAGACTGCGGTGTGTGCCTGCCACCACCGCCACCGGTTTGCGGTGATCACAGCTGCAATGGCAGCGAGACCTGCTCGTCATGCCCCGGAGATTGTGGGCGCTGTGCGCCGGTCTGTCGGCCCGGCACCGACGACTGTTGTAACGACGGGGTCTGCCGTTCGCCGCTGCTGTGTCAAAAGGTCGGCTGCTCGTGATCCGCTGATCTATCCTCCGCCGATGCAGGCAGGCGCCTCGGTCATCGCGATCTGGATCGCGTCGATCTGTAGCCTCGCGGCGTGCGAGCACGTCGAGGATCCGCCTGCACGGACGTGCTTCGCCGACAAGCTCGGCAAGCTCGATCCCGTGTACCACGTCGTGAAGGGCTGCACCGCGACCGACGTGGCGTGCCGCGACGCGTGTGACAAGGGCGATCGCGACGCCTGCATCAACCGTGCGTTCGCGGTCGAGGAACCGCAAGACAACGTCGCCATCGCGACCTCGCACGCACTCTTCTTTCGCGCGTGCAAGGAAGGGCTCGCGCTGGCCTGCACGAACTGGGCAGCGGGCGAGATGTACGACGGCGACAGCGATAGTCGATGCGTGCGTCGCGTGTTCCAGCGCTCGTGCGAGTCCGGCGATTCATTCGGTTGCGGTATGGCTGGCCGCATGATGTTCGATGTGTTCGACCCAGCTTTCGGACGACCGGTTGGAGAGCTGAAGTTGATCGCGGCCTGCACCGACGTCGGTGGGCCGCCCTGCCGGTTCCTCGCGTACTACCTGGAGCTCGGCGAGCTCGGCGCCGCGGACCCGTCGCTGATCGCGCCGCTGATGAAGCGCGCGTGCGACGGCCTCGACCAGGACGCGTGTGGCGAGCACGCGACGGTGCGCGAGACCCTTCACTGACGCTGACCAGAGGACTGAAAATCCGGTGGTTGTTCGTGCCGCGGGGTTCCCGCACGCGCAAGGCCTCGACTACGTTTGGCTTCTGCCCCGGGTCACGCTCCAGCGACCTCGACCTCGACGATGGCAACTGACTTGCCGCCGTGAGCCGTCGCGAGCGGAACGCCAGTTCCTGCCGGCGGGCCTCCACGAGCGCGGTTGCGCTCGATATGCTCTGGGTCGGCGATGGGGACAAGGGAGCATGCGAGCTCACGCGCCCCACAGCCGGCGCGCTTCGGCGGCGATCAGGTCGGGCATCTCCTCCGGAAAGAACAGCTTCGCGCCGGGGACGAGTCGCACGCCGGTCGAGCGTGGCAGCGTCCGATCGAGCCACGCGGCCCACGCGGTATCGAACAGCTGGTCGTTGGTGCCCCAGACGATCCGCGCCGGAATCGTGCAGCGCTTCAGTGCCGGCTCGATCGCGACGAGTGGGTTCGGCTCGAACGCGACCGCATAGCGATCGAACTGCGCCATCCGCAGCGGCGAGCTCAGCAGTGGCGTGAAGTAGTAGGCGATCGCTTCATCGGTCAGGTGTTCGGGCCGGGTGTAGGCGCCACCGCCGAGGCCCTTGTCGGATCGCGCGAACGCCGGGTCGGCGAGCTGGGGCGCGAGCCACTCCTTCGCCCCTCGTCCCGCGCGGGCCAGCTCGATGAACGGCCGCAGCTTCGCCGGCGGGCTGTTCTCGTGCACGTCGCAATCGGTCAAGAGCATCGTGCGGACGCGGTCCGGATGCTCGACGGCGAGCAGCTGTGCGACCGTGCCGCCGCTGTCGTTCGCGACGAGGTCGACCGCGTCGATCGCCAGCGCGTCGAGGACCGCGATCAGCATCTCGGCTTGCACGTGGGGCGACAGATCCTGGTCGGCGCCCGTCTCGGTGTAGCCGAGGCCGAGGAAGTCCGCGGCGACGCACCGGCGAATCGGCGACAGCCGCTCGAGTGCGCCGCGCCACTGAAAGCCGTTGAGCGGATAGCCGTGGAGGAACAGCGCCACCGGTCCGTGGCCGCGCTCGACATACGCGATCTTGCCGAACCGCGTGTCGAGCATCCGGCGTGCGGCCTGGTACGCGCGCGCGTCCATGACGCCCGTCGTCGGCGCGGTCGGGTCATGCAGTCGCGGGCCGCAGCCGGCCAACCAGTGTGCAGCCGCCGCGCTCGCCGCCCCCGTCAGGAACTGTCGACGTCTCACTGGCCTCGATCGCGAGCCTGCCGCGTTCGAGCACCGCTTGCAACGTAGGCCTGACTAATCCGCCCACGTGCGCGACGTCGCCGCCGCCACGAACGTCGCCCACGCGGCCTTCGGCTGATCGGCGTATGTCCGCAGGCCGAGCGTGCACAGGAACTGGATGAACGAGGGGTCGCTACCCAGCCCGTAGTCCGCCGCCTGGGACGTGCAGCTCGAGAGCTCGCCGTCGAACATCCGGCTGTAGATCACGAGCGGGATCCGATCGGCGTGCGCATCCCAGCCGGAGAACAGATCGCCGACGAACGTCGTCTCGCCGGTCTCGCTACCGCCGAGGAGCGGACCGGTCGCGTAGCCGAGCTCCTTGAACACCACCGGACGATCGGTCGCGGCGACCACCGTCGCGATGTCGGCCGCAACGTCGCCGCTGGTCGTCCCGAAGTTCCCGGCATCGTAGTACGTGACGAACGCGACGTCCGACGCGTGCAACAGCGCCAGCGGCTCGGCGTCGTGATGCAACACGGCGGTGGCGCTGACGCTCACCCCGGTCTTCACGTCTGGGCGCAACTCGTGCGCCGTCGCCGCCATCGCCGCGACCAGCGCGGCGAGCTCGCTCCACGTCGGCACGCCGTCGGCGAGATTGATGTCGACCTCGTTCGACAGGACCAGGTACTCGAGCTCCGGTCCGGCTTGCTCGAGCACCTTCGTCACCAGCGCCTGCGCCCGCGCGATCACCGCCGGCGAACCGATCGACTGACCGGCGAGATCCGACGGCACGAACGTCGCGACCGTATCGACAACCGGAATCGACAACACGACGCGCAGCCCATGATCGCGGTAGTAGGCCATTCCGAAGTTCAGGAACCCGACCGCATCGCCGTCGAACCCGTTCCCGTTCGGCTCGAGTGTCGACCACGTGAACGTCAGCGGGATCACGCCGACCCCCACGTTCTTCACGATCGCGATGTCGGCCGTCTGATCTCCGCCCGGCGAGCTCACCTCGATCCCGAGCTCGCGCCGCTGCGGTGGCGCGTCGACCAACCCGTCGATGCCGACCATGCTCCCGTCGACCGGCGGGTTTTGCGACGGCGGACTGCTGCAACCGACCACGCATGTCGAGATCAGCCACAGGATCCGGCGCATGCCGGGCTACCGAGCATTCGCCATGCCCGCACCGTCGGGCGCTGCGCGGCGCGACCTGGCACGCCCTTCGCTCTGGTGATCGCCATGAGCGCTCTCGCCGACGAATGGCATCAGTTCCGTGCGGACGCGCCCGGCGAGCGTTTCGGTCACCACTACGATCGGGCCTGCCACTCGTCGAAGGGCGCCCGCATCGCGCGCCTCGTGATCGGAATCGCGCTGATCGCGATCGGCATCGCCCTGCTGGTCCTCCCCGGCCCCGGCCTACTCGTCACGCTGTTCGGCGTGGCGCTGCTCAGCGCGCAGTCGAAGTGGCTCGCGCACGGCCTCGACCGCGCCGAAGTCTGGGTGCGCCGCGTGTGGCGCAGGTTCCGCGGTCACGCCTGAAGTACGCTGCTCGAGGCACTCATCCAGCAGCTCGTCGACGATGGCGCGATCCCTGATCTACCGGCGTGCCGCCCGGATCATCGCGTTCTGGACCGTCTTGTCCCCGGTGGCCGCGTAGTACTCCATCACGTAGCCGATCGAGTCCATGACGATGTCGTGCAGAATCGTTGCCTCGGCGGAGTTCGTGATCGCCGCCTTCGCGAGGAAGTCATTCCACCAGGGCACCAGCGTGCGCATGTCCGCCATGTAGACCGCGCGCACCGCCGCGCTGATCCTCGCAGGTGTCGGGCTGGCTCCTTCGAGCCGCAGCTCGGTCAGCCCGACCAGCAGCTCGTTGTCGTACAGGCGGGCCGGCTCGGCGATCGGTGGTGCCTGCGAGGCCAGCGGCACGGTCTGGAACGGCGGTGGGATCCGGCTGACGAACGTCACCCGGTGAAGCACGCGCCACGTCTTCTTGCCGCCGCTGACCGCGAGCGCTTCGCGCATCTCGGCCGCCTGCGGCGACGTACTAAACGCGAGCCAGTTCGCGTCGATCGCGCTCGCGAGCGAGTCGGTGTTCGAGGTCGAGGGCGCGAGGTAGTAACTGTTGAAGCGATAGGTGTCGACCTTGCCGGGGACGGAGGTCTCGGAATAGAACGGCTCCTGGGTCGCGCTGAGGAACTTGCCGAGGAACGCCTCGGGGTCGATGTCGACATCGAGGTCGAGCCCGGCGTCCTCGTCCTTGTCCTTGTCGACGGTCACCGTCCAGCCCATGCCGCCCATCACCTCGAGCTCGAAGTGGAGACCGACGGGCCCGATCACGAACATCAGGTCGGCCGCGGGACCGAGCTTCCACGAGATGTCGGAGTCACCTCCAAACGACTCCTGGCGGGTCGACTTGTAACCGGACTGCTCCTTGTAGAGCCCGCCGTCGGACGCCCACACGTACTTGTTCATCAGGCTCTTCGTCCCGAGCCGCTGCGACCAGTCGTAGAACGGGTTGCTCGAGACCGCATCCGAGATGTCCGACTGGAAGCCGAGCGCGCGCCGCGACGGATCGAACTGCTGGTACCACGCGTCGAGCTGAGCGGTCTGACGATCGATCTCGCGCGCGTACGAGTACGCCTCGACCGGGCGGAAGTAGCTCGGGCCACCCTGGCACGCCGGATCGTCCTGGAACCCTACCCGGCCGTCGAGGCTGCCGTTCGAGATGTAGCTGCGCTCCAGCGGGAAGGAGATCAGGTTCGTGTCGATCGGGATGTCCTTGTTCGGCACCACCGTGAGACCGGCGAGCGCGCCGGTCGACGGGACGAACAGTCCGTACATATCCGCGGTCGCCGACTTCACGACCGCGATGCCGACGTTGCTCATCAGGTATCGCCGCTCACCACTCGCGAGGAACGGCTTGCCCGGCTCTTCCCACGAGCCCCAGCTCGACATCTCGATCGAGGTCTCACGCTCCGCGGTCGCGCTCGTGGACGCGCCCTGCGAGGACACCTTCTTCCACTCGAGCTCCGCGGCGACGCTCACGTTCCACTCGCTCTTGACCTCCTGGTACATGATCACCGGTCCCAACGGCACCTGGATGCCGTTGTAGATCTTGGTGTCGCCGCTCACACCCCCCTTCAGCTTGGTCTCGATCCCGCCCTCGTCCTTGCGCGACCCGCTGAGCTTCACCGTCTCTCCGGTCTTCTCGGTCAGCTTCACCGACGAGATGTCGTCGTAGTTGAAGTAGCTCGTGACCGGTGCGAGGTAGTACGGGTTCGTGAGGTTCTCGCTCGGGATCGGCGGCGTGCCCTCGATGTAGCCGATCACCTGCGGCTTGGTCTGGATCTGGCCGATGTACACCCGCCGGAGGTCGCCGACCTTGTAGCCGACGAGGATCTTCGTGGTGCCGCCCGATACGTACGCGTAGCCGCGCTTCATCACCGAGAACGCCGCGCCATACGCGTCGACCTCGCTGTCGGGGTACTCGAACACCGTCGGGCCTTCGGAGATCGTGGCGACGTACGGCGTGGCGAGCCCGTCGATCGCGTTCTGCACGATCGGCGCCTCGTTCGAGATCGGTGCCGACGACTCGACCCACTCGGGGGTCGCGTCGGGGACCTTCTCCGCGAACAGCAGGTGGTTCGCGTTGATCGTCTGATCGGCGACGACCCGGCCGGAGCCGGCGTCGAACCGCCAGTAGCCCGCGAGCCCCTGCTCGTCACCGACGAGGTAACGGTTCATGTTCTCGTCGATTTGGCGGGCGGTGCGCTGGGTCGCCCACACGCGGATCTCGTCGATGTCGCCGAGGAACGGGTCGCGGAACGCGGTGTACGTGTCGACCCGACCGCCTGCGCTGAGCTGCACGGGCCCCCAGCCGCCGAACTTGCCCGGCAGCGTGGCCTCGATCGGGACCGCGAGCCCGTCGACGAACAGCTCGAGCCGCGCGGCGTCGTGGAACACCGTCCACAGCCGGCTCGACGAGATCGTCGCGTTGTTCGTCGCGTGGTCGTCGTGCGCGACGTTGCCCTCTTGCTCGCGGAACGGGTACGAAGAGATCAAACCGTCGGTGCTGGTCGGCGTCGCGCGCAACGCGTACGCCTGCGCGACCGACGACGCCGCGAGCGCCTGGCTCCAGATCCGCACGTTCGAGAGGCCGCCTGCGTAGTAGGCGTCGCCGGCGTTGCCCGACGCGGAGAGTGCGCGCGCGAGGTTCACCGGCGTGCTCGACTGGGTGATCGTCAGATGATCGAACACGCCGACCGCGGTGAGCTCGACGTCGCGCCCCGGCATCACCACGGTCGCCGACCAGCTCGCCGTGTTGTCGACGACGCTCGTGCTGTCGATCTTGGTCAGCCCGCGCCACGCGGTGAACACCGAACGGTCGTTCGCGGCGATCGCGACCTTCGCACCCTTCGCGTAGTACCCGCTGCCGGTGCCGCCGACCACGTCCAGCCGGTAGAGCGCCTGGCTCGCGGTCCCCGGCGGCACCGCCTGGGCAGGCCCGGGGATCGTGGGCACGCCGTCGACGAACACCTGCGCAGACAACGAGTACACGTCGCGGGAGGTCGCCGCGTCGGTCATCGTCACGATCTGCGCGGTGCCGACGACATAGTGCGGCGAGGTCTGCGCCACCGCGCTCGCTGCGGTGAACGTGCGGAGGCGCAGGCGCTCGGCGACCGCCGCGCCGTACGCGGTGGTCTCGCCGTCGAGCCGGACCGTCAGGTACGGTCGGCTCTTCGAGTCGAGGCCGAGCTCGTAACTTCGACTCGCAGCCTCGAACCCGTACTTCGAGATGATCGCCCGGCGCCCGCTGCTCGCCGCCGGCCAGATCCACGCCTCGAGCGAGAGCGCATCGCGCATGTTGAGCGACGCGTCGCTGCCGCAGTCAGCGTAGCTCGCGCCGTCGAGCTGGAGGCCGTACTTGCCCTCGTTGACGCCGGCGTAGTGGTGCCACGTGCCGGTCTCGTTGGCGGTACCGGGCACGCGCGCTGCGGCGACCGCCGAGCGGGTTTGCACCGCGAAGTCGCGGCAGCCAAAGAACGCGCGGTAGAACACGCCGGGGTAGTTCCAGAACGTCGACGCGCCGGTCGCGTCCGTGTCGTAGTACCCGGAGGTGGCGACGGCGGTGTTCGCGATCGCGAGCCGGTTGCCGAGGCCGTCGTCCATGCCCCAGAGGAGCTGAAGGGCCGCGTCGTCGCGCGGGACCACCGTCCACACCCGCTCGTTGATCTGATCGGCGGTGAGCGCGTGGCTCCACACCGCGAGCTCGTTCATCCGGAACTGGAGCGGCTTGGCGACGTCATTGCCGCCGACCTGGAAATAGCTGTGCGCGGCCCGGGTCACCGGTGGGTTCGCGATGGTCTGCCCGGGCTGGCCGTCGATGTAGACCGTCAGCTGCTGTGCGGTCCGCGTGACGGTGACGCACTGCCATTGCTTGTCGCGCAGCTGGGACACCGCGCCGCTCGACGTGACCTCCTGGCCGTTCGCGACCGCGATCGTGTAGACGAGCGTGCCGTCGGTCCGCGCGGACAGCCGCTCCACCGGCCATGTCGGCTGGGTGGTGTACGCCTGGCGGAAGTAGAGCGTGTTGGTGTCGGTCGGCGTCGTGAGGTCCGGCCGGATGTAGAACTGGACCGTGTAGTCGTCGGCCGGGAACAGCCGCATCCGCTCGCTGCCGTCAGAGACCGCGGCGTCGGTGGTCACGAGCGCGGTCGCGCGCAGGAACTGCAGCGTCGACGTCATCGCCAGGCCGAGCATGTAGCGATCGACGCTGTCCGGCTTCGCGATCACGTTCTGGACGATCCGCGGGTAGAACGGTTCGAGCCCGGGTGGCGACTCGAGGATCATCGCCCACGCTTCGATCGTCAGGTCGGCCGCGGGCGCGAGCGCCTTCGCGTCGAGTGTGGTGGCATCGGCCTGGAGCAGGCCGTTCTCGCGAACCCGGACCGCGTTGCGCGGCGGTTCGCCGAGCCAGCCGCCGTCCTTGCCGGGCTTGAGCATCGTCGCGGCGACGCTCGGTTGCCCGGCGAGATCGATGATCGCGGGATAGCCGTTGCCGGGCGCCGCGGGGAGCGTGGCCGCGACGATCCGCGAGCCGTCGGCGAGCGCGGCCGCGGAGCCCTGATAGGTGGCGGCCTCGCTGTCGAACGCCGGCAACTCGGCGATCGCGCCGTCGTTGACCGGGTTGAAGATCGAGAGGAACGGGGTTACCCCCGACGGCGCGCCGGACTCGCCGTCGACGACGGTCGTGTGGCCGGGGTTCATGATCCGGACGAGCCCGACGACGCGCTGCTGGTCCGGATCGCCGCCAGCGTAGACCGCGGCGACGAACGCCGAGGCTTCGCGCGGGAGGTCGCGCCAGATCGCCGCGGGGAGCGCGTCGAGCGTGATCTCGAGGTCGCACTGGAGCGGATCGCCGCCGGTGGCGCGGCGCACCACGACCTTCGCGGCGTTGCCGCCAGGTACGAACATCGAGATCGGCACCGGCACCGCGGGGATCGCGTGGACCGCGGTACCCGGGTTCGCGGCGGCCCCGTAGTCGAACCGCGGGTTCGCGCCGCTCAGCGTCTGGATGAACGCCGCCGGGTCGGAAGGAACACCGCGCAACGTGCGGGTGAGCGTCTCGGTCGGGTGCGCCGCGTCGGAGGCAACCTCGATCGTGAAGTCCGCCTTCCCGCCGGACGGCGGCGCGAGCCGGACGCGCTTCAGCGCGAATGCGCCGGTGCGCGCGCTGAGGAACCACAGCGCCTCGGCGAGGTCTGGGTCACCGACCGACTGGATCGCGATCGGCAGCGTGCCGCTGTAGTCGTAGAACTGGCGGGTCAGGTCGTTCAGCCGGCGATCCATCGGCTGCGAGATCGCGGTGCCGTTGACCGCGGCGAGCAAGCCGGTCAGCCGCCGCGGCACGCCGCGCCAGATCTCGGTCGTGCCGCGCCCGTCGTCGAGGGTCAGGTCGCACAGCGCGGCGTGCCCCGACGGCGCGACGCCGAACGCCGCGTGGTTGAGCGCCGACCCGCTCTGGCGAGCGACCAGCACGAGTGGCCCGGTCTGCTCGAGCTTCGGCTGGCTCGCCGCGGCCACCCACGGCAGCGCGTAGTACGCACGATCGATCGTCGTGTCGAACTGCGCGCCGAACAACGTGTTGCTGTCCGCGCTCTGGAAGTAGAGGTGGACAAGCCCGTCGGCGCTGGACAGCAGTGCCACGCGGCTATCGGGCGCGAGCCGCACGAAGTCCGGGTGGTCGGCCTCCGGAAGGAGAATCCCGACCACCGTGGTGAGACCGTCCTCGTCGAAATAGATCTTCGCGCCGTCTTCGGGCAGTACCGGCGAGGTCGCGCTGTCCCAGCGCGGGCCGGACAGCACCCCATCGCGCGCGAATTGCGAGAGGTCGCGGGCGAGCTTGCCGTGGCCATCGTCCATCCGCCAGTAGCCGACCAGGTCGGCCAGCTGCGCGGCCTCCTCGGCGGGGATCTCGCGATAGAGGTACTTCGCGATCTGTTCCGCAGTGAGCGCGACCTTCCAGATCCGCAGCTCGTCCATCAGGCCTTCGTACTCGTCCTCGGTGACCGCCGCCGTGACCTCGTTGGCGCCGCGGACCTGCGCAGCCTGCCACTGCGCGCGGGCGCCGATAGACGTGACCGCGGTCTGCACCGGCGTCGCGCCCGCGACCGGCGCGTCCGCGAGCTTCGCGGGCGCGCCGTTGACAAAGATCGCCAGGCCGGTGGCGGAGTTGATCACCGCGACGTGATTCCACGCGTCGACCGTCAGCACATTGTCGGCCGTGACGTTGCGAACCAGCTGCGTGCCGTCGCCGAAGCTCACGCCGACGCGCAGGCGATCGACGAGGAACAGCGACGGGGCCTGCTGACTCTCCGGCGTGTCGATCAAGCCGCCGACGACGTACTGCTCGTCGAGCGTGCTCGACGAGGGCGAGATCCAGCACTCGACCGTGAACGTCTGCGGTAGGTACAGCGGCCCCGCGCTCACGCTGTCGGCGATCTGGACCGCCGACGCGCCGTCGAACGACAGCATCGAGCCCGCCGGCTGGACCTTGCCGGCCGCCCACCGGACCTCGCGCTCCTCCTCCGGCGGTTCGAGACCGGCGAGCGTGCCCTCGAGCGAGACGCCGAAGTCGATCGTCACGAGCCGGGTCTGCTCGTCCTCGAGGACCGGCGCGGCCATCAGCACGCGGGCCGCGCGCTTCATGTTGACGACACCGCTGTTGTCGGTGAACACCGGCTCCTGGCGCGCGTAGATGGTCGTCGCGAGCGCACCGGAGACCTTGAGCTCGGACAGCTCGGCGCGGGAGAGCACGATCTCGGCGTTCGGGAGGATCGAGCGGCTCTCCGCGTCGATCCGATCGGCAGAGATCCCGAACCAGCCATCCTCGGTGCGAGGGAACGAGTATGCCGCGATCCGACCGGTGTCGAGGTCGGGCACGAAGAGCTGCCAGCGGAACGTGCCCTCCTCCTCGGTCGGCATCAGGTTGACCGCGAAGCTCGCGCGCTCGAGGTCGGCCGCGCCGAGCGGAAGCTCGTAGATCGGATCGAGGTACGGGACCCCGTTCATGTCGCGGGCGTTCGGCGTGTCCTTGTCGTTCGCCGGCAGGTCGGCCTTGCCGCTCCGCCGGTACCGGACCTCCCACGTCGGATGGAGCTCCCAATCGGCCGGGCTGTCCGGGTTCGCCGTCGGCACCTGGACCAGACCGTAGCGGCTGACGTAGATCGAGCCCTGCGCGGCGCGGAACACATAGATGAACTGCTGATCGCTGATCGCCTGGAGCAGACCGCTCGACGCAACCGTGCGCGTCTGGCGCCCGACGCTGATGCCCGCGGTGGCGACCTGCGCGGGGAACGGCAGCTCGCGATAGCCGAGCCAATCGAGCGAGTTGTCGGCGTTGCCGCGCGATGGATCGAGGACGTTGAACGAGATCGTGACGCCGCCGCTGGCGTCGGCGTTGGAAACAAAGAGCACCGTCATGCCTTGATGAGAAATGGCAATAGGGTGCACGACGGGCGCTGTCATGCTGCCTCCTTGAGACGAGTAAGTGCGCAGTGGCGCGCTTTACGATTGATACTTTATGTAGTAGTTCACATAGAC